>R26__coassemble_262_pt1 | contig 35377 bp, 27 predicted proteins | sample R26__metabat2_low_PE_056 | metagenome-assembled genome bin R26 | reverse complement strand
AGAAATTCCCTTCTACAGTGAAGGACAGCACTGGCAGCGTCAGCATCATATCTATTCATATCCGTTCTATTACATCGATTACTGCTTTGCTCAGACAGTAGCTCTTGAGTTCTGGGCATTTATGCAGAAGGACTTCGATGCTGCTTGGAAAGCATATTTGAAACTTGTACGTCTCGGCGGTACAAAGACTTTTAACGGTCTTGTTGACGCTGCCGGCCTCGACAATCCATTTGACGAGGAAGCATTTAAGAAAATTTGTGAAACTGCAGGCGCTTGGCTTGACGATTTCGACGAGAGTAAACTTTCATGAGTATTAGACAGGATAGAAAATATGTTGGGGAATATGCCAACACTTTAAATGGGGTAGAGTATACCGGTAAATGGTATACCTACGAGGATGCGGCAAAGGCAAAAACAGCCGCAAAGAAGATGACAATAATAGCTGCTGCGCAGCTACTCATCTTCGTTGCGGGCCTTATTTACGACTCTGCCGCATCGTATAAAGTATGGGTGTTTATCCCGTATGTTCTGGCCTTTTTGCCGTATTTCTACTTGGCGTATCAGACCTTTTCAGTCTTTCGGCATAAAGGCGACTACACGCACAAGGAATATGACCGATTGATAGGAGGCCAGAAGGGCTCAATCTACGCTGTACTGGTGTTTATGAGCATTTCTTTGGTGACTGACGTTATTTTGCTCATATTAGGAGCCGCTAAATTGGTCACTTTGAACATAATTTGGGACATTTTATTTATTATAGGTCTCATAATATTAGTTGTTTTGGACATATTGAACATAAAACTTACAAAATGTTTGTCTTGCAAAACTAAATAAATAGTCTTTTACCCCTTTATTATTGTTAACGCGTTAATATATAATAAAGGGGTACTTTACTTGTTTAAAGTATTAAAACGGAAACAAGCCTCGGTGTTATGGGGCTAATTTAAAAAGGAGAGTAAAAAGATGAAACTTAGAAGAATCATTGCATTGCTCCTTGCTCTTGTTATGGCGTTCTCACTTTGCGCATGCAAAGGCGGAACAGGCGGCAAGAAGGGCGCAACTCCACTCGTAGTAGGTTATGATCCATTCTCAGAGAAGTTCTCACCTTTCTTTGCTGACACAGCATACGATCAGGATGTTGCCAGCATGACACAGGTAGCACTTCTTACAACTGACCGTGTAGGTAACATCATCTACAACGGTATCAAGGGTGAAACAATTGCCTACAACGGAACAGACTATACTTACACAGGTATAGCTGACCTCAAGGTTACAGAAAACGATGACGGAACTGTTGAGTATCTCTTCAAGCTTCGTGACGACATCAAGTTCTCTGATGGCGAGCCACTTACAGCTGATGACGTAATCTTCTCAATGTACGTTCTCTGCGACCCAACTTATGACGGATCTTCAACACTTTATGCAGTTCCTATTGCTGGTCTTGAAGAATATCGTTCAGGCATGGACTCTCTCTTCAATCTCATTGAAGCTGCTGGTCCTGACAACACAGACTTCACTTACTGGGATGAAGCTACACAGAAGGATTTCTTCGCAGCTTATGATAAGGCTAACGTAGCTATGGCTCAGGAAATCATTGATTTCTGCGTAGAAGCTGGTTATAACACTGCTGATGACTCTGTTGCTGCTGTTGCAGCTAACTGGGGTTACGAACTCGCTGATGACGCTACAGTAGAAGATTTCGCTGCTGACATCGTTGCTGCATATGACGGCTCAGCCCCTGCTGCTTGGGCAACAGAGACTGCTGGTTCTTCATTTGCTGATGTTATGGAAGGCTTTGATAAGTATTCTGCTGGTGTTAAGACAGGCGACTCTGCTGATTCTATCACAGGTATCGAAAAGGTTGATGAGTACACAGTTAAGGTAACAACAACATCTTTCGACGCTACAGCTATTTATCAGTTCGCTCTTGCAGTTGCTCCAATGCACTACTATGGCGAATCTGACAAGTATGATTATGGCAAGAACATGTTCGGTTTCACAAAGGGTGACCTTTCACATGTTAAGTCTGTAACAACACAGCCAATGGGCGCTGGTCCTTACAAGTTCGTTAAGTATGACAACAAGATCGTTTACTTTGAAGCTAACGATGGTTATTTCAAGGGCGCTCCAAAGACAGCTAATGTTCAGTTTAAGGAGACAGCTACAGCTGATAAGACACCAGGTGTAGGTACAGGTACAATCGATATCACTGACCCATCATTCTCAAAGGCTGCTGCTGAAGAAATCGGCACATACAACTCAAATAAAGAAATCACAGGCGATAAGATCGTTACTAGCCTTGTAGCTAACCTCGGTTATGGTTACATTGGTATCAACGCTGACACAGTTAACGTTGGTGGCAAGGCTGATTCTGATGCATCTAAGAACCTCCGTAAGGCTCTTGCAACAGTACTCGCTGTTTATCGTGATATGGCAGTTGACTCTTACTACTCAGAGGCTGCTGAAGTAATTAACTATCCAATCTCAACAACATCTTGGGCTGCTCCACAGAAGTCAGATTCTGACTATACAGTAGCTTACTCAGTTGATGTTGATGGTAACCCAATCTACACAGCTCAGATGAAGGCTGAAGATAAGTATAAGGCTGCTTCACAGGCTGCTCTTGGTTTCCTTGAGAAGGCTGGTTATGTAATTAAGGACGGTAAGGCAATTACTGCTCCTGCAGGCGCTAAACTTGAATATGAGTGCATCATCCCAGCAGACGGTGTTGGTGATCACCCATCATTCGCAATCCTTACAGCTGCTAAGGAAGCTTTCGCTAAGATCGGTATTAACATTATTATCAACGACCCAGCTGATTCTAATGAACTTTGGGATAAACTCGATGCAGGCTCACAGGAACTCTGGTGTGCTGCTTGGGGCGCAACAATTGACCCAGATATGTATCAGATTTACCACTCATCTAATATTGTAGGTCTTCCAGGCTCTTCAGAGTCTAACCACTATCATATTCAGGATGCTAACCTCGATAAGTACATCATGGATGCAAGAACAAGTGCTGACCAGTCTTACAGAAAGGCTATCTATAAGTCATGCCTTGACATCATCCTTGATTGGGCTGTTGAGATTCCTGTATATCAGAGACAGAACTGCATCATCTACAGCGCTGAGCGTATTAAAGATGGTACAATGACTCCTGATATCACAACATTCTACAACTGGACAAAAGAGATTGAGAATGTTGAAATGGCATAGGCTGCAATATTGAATTAAAACTTAAATTTAGTTTGAATTCGCCAGTCCGCGTGGCAACACGCGGACTGGGTTTTGCGGTTTAATAAGGCCTTTAATTTTGAGGCTTTATTAAACAGCAAAATGTTTAAAATGATAAGAGGAATTGGTATTTATGGGCAAGTTCATAGTGAAGCGCCTACTTCAGTGTGTACTCATATTATTTTTTGTGGCGCTCATTATTTACGCTGTTATGCGCTGTCTTCCAACATCGTATGTTGAGAGCATAGCGCGTCAGAGATCATCCCTTCCGGGATCAAAATCATACACGGAGTGGCTGGCACAGCTCAATGCTGTATACGGTCTCGATGTTGGTATCTTTAGAGGTTTCCTTAAGTGGCTCGCTTCTGCTGTAAGACTCGACTTTGGTGACTCTTGGCAGTACAACGTTCCAGTTATGGAGAAGTTTAAGGATGTTATTTGGTATTCATTTGCACTTGGTGCAGTATCATTCTTCTTTGAACTTATCATCTCTATCCCTGCAGGTATCATTGCAGCTGTTAAGCAGTACAGCAAGATTGACTATGCAGTAACAGTAATAGCACTTATTGGTGTTTCACTTCCAACATTCTTCTTCGCTACAATCTTGAAACTCGTATTCAGTATCAAGCTTGGATGGTTTGATCTCTACGGTATGGTTGGTCGTTATCATGAACAGCTATCAGCGTGGGGACAGTTTGGCGATATTGCAAAACACTTTGTATTGCCAACTTGCACCATTGTTATCATCAGCATTGGTTCTATGATGCGTTATACAAGAACTAATATGCTCGAAGTACTCAATTCCGATTACATAAGAACTGCAAGGGCAAAGGGCGTTGCAGAGAACAAGGTTATTTCATACCATGCTTTCCGTAATACTCTTATCCCAATCGTTACTATCGTAGGTGGTAGTATCCCTGGTCTTTTCTCAGGTGCTCTTATCACTGAGACATTGTTCCAGATTCCTGGTATCGGTTACACCTCATACCAGGCAATGGTTGGTGGAGATATTCCGTTCTCCATGTTCTATATGATATTTATGGCCGTTTTGACACTCCTTGGTACTCTTATTGCGGATATTCTTTACGCAGTAGTAGACCCTAGAGTTAGAGTTAACTAAGGGGGTGAGAGAATTGGCTAAGAAAAAAGAAGTATTAGAAGAAACAACAGTAGAGACTGTTGAAACTCCTGAAAAAGAGGAACAGCTTGCCCTCGATGATGAACGTCGAATTAAGGTTCTCTCACCATCAATGCTTGTTTGGAAGCGATTCATTAGAAACAAGCTTGCTATTGTTGGCTCAATCTTCATTATTGCAATGTTTGTATTTGCATTTATCGGCGGTATTGTCTCTCCATATGGTGAGTCCGAGGTATTTAGAAAGTACACAGACCTCACTAAGGATTACGCAGGTATCACTCAGAATACAGAACTCCGTTATTCTGATCTCTCAGCAACTGATTTCCCTTCAATTGCCAAGGCAAAGTTTGTTATGGCAATAAACAAGGGTGAGGAGAACTTTAAATCAGATGACGGTTCTTCATACACAATTGAAACTATCGGCGAAAAAGGCGAGGAGTCATACGCTATTTTTAGAGAAGGTACACTCGTATCTATCGCTTCAAAGCTCATCTACGATGCAGTAGAGAAGGGCTATGTGCCTACTCTTGACTTCCGTTATGCAGCAGAAAAGGCTAAGGCTGCTGGCGAGGAGAATTTCACTGCTGACGGCGAGACATATAAGCTTGCTAAAGTTGAGGACGATGACGTTATCTTTGACAGCAAGGGAAATGAACTTATCTATATCTCTGATTTCATCGTAAATCCAATCGGTGATTCAGATTTTATTCCTGTAGAGCAAAAGGCAGCTCTTAAGGAAGCAATTGAAAAAAATGAAGAGAAGATCACATATGATGGCGTTGATTATAAAATCAAGCGTGAAAACCTCCAGTGGCTTGTTAAGTCCGGACAGGAAGCATATGTAATTGACACATATTCAAGCCCATCAAAGGCACACTGGCTCGGCACAGACGGTAATGGTATGGACGTTCTTACTCGCCTTATGTACGGTGGCCGCGTATCACTTCTCATCGGCTTTATCGTTGTTGCTATTGAGACAATTATCGGTGTTACACTCGGTGGTATCTCTGGTTACTTCAGCGGTTGGGTTGATAATATCATCATGCGTATAGTTGATATCTTCAACTGTATCCCTACAACGCCTCTTATCATTATCCTCGGTGCTATGATGGATGCTATGCGTGTGGATCCTACACTTCGTATGATCTACCTTATGATTACTCTCGGTGTTCTCTCTTGGCCTGGTACTGCACGTCTTGTACGTGGTCAGATCCTCTCACTTCGTGAGCAGGAGTTTATGACAGCAACAGAGGCAACAGGTATCTCTGTTTCTCGTCGTATTTTTAAGCACCTTGTTCCAAACGTTATCCCACAGCTCATCGTTATCTGTACTATGGGTCTTGGCGACGTTATTATCACTGAGTCCACACTCTCATTCCTTGGCCTCGGTGTTAAGTTCCCATTTGCTTCTTGGGGTAACATTATCAATGCAGTTTCTAACGTTTACGTTATGACAAACTACTTGTTCGTATGGATTCCAGCAGGTTTCTGTATTCTCATTACAGTACTTGGATTCAACTTCATCGGTGACGGATTGCGTGATGCATTCGATCCTAAGATGAAGCGCTAAGGGGAGGGGTAAATATGGCTGATAAAAAAGACTTAAGCTACCTCTCTGCTAAAGAGTCGCGTAGAATTACAAAAGAGAATAGAAAAATCACTAAGGAATATGAGAAGCAAATTTCAAGAAAGGATGTTCCAGAGTCAGAGTATCTCACAAAGATGCATAATGATAAGAACATTCTTGAGATAGATAATCTTCACACTTATTTCTTTACAGACCAGGGCGTTGTACGCTCTGTTGACGGCGTTTCATTTGACGTGCCACGCGGCGCCACAATCGGTGTTGTTGGCGAGTCCGGCTGTGGCAAGTCAGTAACAAGCCTCTCTGTCATGAGGCTCTTACAACGCCCTATAGGACAAATCGTAGACGGCGAAATTCGCTTTAAAGTAGATGATGACAAGGCCTATGACATAGCGAAGATGCCTATTGCTGAGATGCAGCATATCAGAGGCAAGGAAATCTCTATGATTTTCCAGGAGCCTATGACAACACTTAACCCTGTTTTCAAAATTGGTAGACAGCTTGATGAGGTTTTCGAACTTCATGATAAGGAGACTAAGGCAGAGGATAGAAGGGCTAAGTCAATTGAACTTCTTGAAATGGTTGGTATCGCAAACGCTGAGGGTGTTTATGATATGTATCCACATGAGCTCTCAGGCGGTATGCGCCAGCGTGTAGTAATTGCTATGGCGCTTGCTTGTCAGCCTAAGCTCATTATTGCTGACGAGCCTACAACTGCACTTGATGTAACAATTCAGGCACAGATTCTTGATATTTTCCGTCAGCTTAAGGAGAAGATTAATTCCAGTATCATGCTCATTACTCACGACCTCGGTGTTATTGCTGAGATGGCTGATTTCGTTGTTGTAATGTATGCTGGCCGTATTGTAGAAAAGGGTACACTTGAGGATATTTTCCTTCATCCTGCACACCCTTACACAATAGGTCTTATGGATTCTAAACCTTCAGTTAACAAGGACGTTGACAGACTCTATAGTATCCCAGGTAAGGTTCCAAACCCTATTAACATGCCTGACTACTGTTACTTCAGAGATAGATGTGAGAAGTGTCTTGATAAGTGTGATGGAGAGTATCCACCACTCATTAAGATTTCTGATACTCACTATGTCGCTTGTTATAGAAGTGAAGATAAGGAGGTAAAGGAATAATGGCAGCTCCAGAGATTGACAGATCTTTTACCCCTATTGAACATAACGAGGAGAACATTCTTGAGGTAAATGCATTAAAGAAGTATTTCCCAATTCAGGATGGTATCTTAAAACACACAGTTGGCTACGTTAAGGCTGTTGATGGTGTTACATTCAATATCAAGCGTGGTACAACTATGGGCCTCGTAGGTGAGTCTGGTTGTGGTAAGACCACAACAGGACGCACGATTCTCCGCCTCACTGACGGTAAGACTTCTGGCCAGGTTCTTTTCAATGGCCAGGAGATCTACGACCTCAGTGCAAAAGAGATTCGTGCTCTTCGTCCAAAGATGCAGATTATCTTCCAGGACCCTTATTCAAGCCTTTCTCCACGTATGCCAGTATCCGAGATTATCGGTGAGGCAGTACGTGAGCATGGTATCGTTCCTAAAGAGGAATTTGATGATTATATTGAAGGTATAATGTCTGACTGTGGTCTTATGCCATATCATAAGGACCGTTATCCACATGAGTTCTCAGGTGGACAGCGTCAGCGTATCTGTATTGCAAGAGCACTTGCGCTTAACCCTGACTTTATCGTATGCGATGAGCCAGTATCAGCTCTTGATGTATCAATTCAGGCACAGATTATCAACCTTCTTCAGGATCTTCAGGAGAAACACAACCTCACATACCTCTTCATTTCACACGATCTTTCAGTTGTAAAACACATCTCTGATACAATCGGTGTAATGTATCTTGGTAGCCTTGTTGAGTATGGCTCAAGAGACGATATCTTTGACAGCCCAGCTCATCCATACACTGAGGCTTTGCTTTCAGCTATTCCTGTTCCTGATCCTACAGTTAAGACAAATAGAATCGTACTTGAAGGCTCTATTCCTTCACCAGCAAATCCACCAGAGGGATGTAAGTTCCATACACGTTGTGCTAAGTGCATGGACAAGTGCAAGACTGAAATTCCTGTACAAAAGGAGATCTCTCCGGGTCACTTTGTTTGCTGTCATCTCTATGATGAATAAGGAATTATTATGGCTAAGAAAGAAAAATTTGTTGATGATGGTCGTGTGATTGCTCCGATGGATGTCGACGGCATGCCACACGTGCCAAAAAACGAATTAAAACTGAAAAAGAACTCGCTAAAAATTGACGACAAAGACAAGGTCGATTTAACTCCAGAGGAGAGACGTCGGGTTGTTGTCTCTTCGATTGTGTCTGCAGCAGTTGTAGCGCTTATCTTTATCGGAATATTTGCGCTTGTTGTTGGTTTGATTGTTCTTTTAGGATAAAACTAATGACTCCCCAAAACTGGGGAGTCTTTTTTGGAGGATGTTTATGCTTTCTAAGGTTCTTTATTACTTTGAGGAACTCACAAAGATTCCACATGGCAGCGGAAATACTAAAGCTATTTCTGACTTTTGTGTGGACTTTGCGAAGAATCATAATCTCAAGTACTATCAGGATGATAGTAATAATGTAATCATCTATAAAAAAGGTAATAAAGATACAGCTCCTTTAATGCTCCAGGGGCACTTAGATATGGTTTGTGAGAAGGACCCTGATGTTGACTTCGACTTTACGAAAGATGCCTTAAAACTCGTCAGAGACGAAAATACACTCAAGGCAGAGGGCACCACACTTGGAGGCGACGACGGAATCGCTGTCGCCATGTGTCTTGCCATCCTTGATGACGACACTCTTACACATCCTGACCTTGAAATTGTATTCACAACAGATGAGGAGACAGGTATGTTTGGCGCGCACGCGCTTGACGCAGCGAAACTTACGTCAAAACGTCTTCTGAATATTGATTCAGAGGACGAGAACGTTTTGACCGTTGGCTGCGCCGGTGGCGCTCGCGCCGAAATAAAACTCCCAATTAAGAAACAACAGATTCCAAAGGACAACGAGAACTGCTACAAGGTAACAGTTGCTGGCCTTATCGGAGGCCATTCGGGTGTTGAAATTGATAAAGGAAGGCTAAACTCTAATATCGTAATGGGCGAGTATCTCGAGTTCCTTCTTGATCATGATTACAACCTCAGGATATTTGATATCCGTGGTGGAAAAGCTGATAATGTTATTCCAAATGAGACTGAGGCAACAATCTTTGCTGAATATGCAGGGGATTACAAGTCACAAAATGAACTTAAAGATGTAACAAAAGAGTTTATTGAAATCAACAAACTCCCAACAGATCCAAATCTTACAATTGATATTGAACCTGCAAAAGCTTCTGAGAGGCTTCTTGGAAGCCTCGATACTGAGAGAGTGGTTAACTTCCTCTGCAGTACACCAAATGGCATTCAAGCTATGTCAGGGGACATTCCTGGACTTGTGGAAACAAGTCTCAATCTCGGTCAATTGTTTATAACTGAAAATGACGCAGTTATGCGCTTCTCAGTGCGCTCAAGCGTAACAAAAGATAAAGAGAAACTTCTTGAGAGATTAAACAATAAAGCAAAAGAATTTGATGGTTCTATGACTTCTGATGGACATTATCCAGCATGGGAGTATATGAAAGTTTCACCATTTAGAGATAAGGTGAAAGAGGCTTTCACAGAAGTATTTAAGACTGAACCAAAAGTTGAGGCTATACACGCAGGCCTTGAATGTGGTATATTCTGTGAGAAAATCGAAAACTTAGAGGCGGTCTCAATAGGACCTAACCTCACTGATATTCATACTCCACGAGAGACTTTGGATCTTATCTCAACGGAGAAAACTATAAAAGCAGTTATTAAAATTTTGGAGACCGTTTAATGCAAACTAAGAGACTAACAGAACATGTACTTGCATTTATTACTATATTCATTTGGGCCTTAACGTTTCTTTGTACGAAGGCTCTTATGGGTGTATTTACAAACCTGGAAATCTTGTTTCTACGTTATGCTTTGGCCTATGTGTGCATTTGGATTATATATCCAAAAAAGCCACAATCCTTTGGCCTAAAGAATGAACTTTTGATGTTTGCTGCGTCAATTGCAGGCACAAGTTACTACCAGTATATGGAGAATTTAAGTGTTAAGTACACGACTCCTGCTAGTGTGTCATTTATCACGGCAATGGCTCCACTTTTCACTGCATTATTCTCTACAATTATTCTTAAAACTAAGCTAAACAAAGAGACAATTATAGGTATGATAATCTCCATTATTGGCGTGGGATTTGTTTCTTTTGGTGACTCTATAATTCTTGATACAGGCCTTAAAGGGGATATCATTATCTTCTGTACTGTATGGCTCTGGGCCATCTACACTATTATTATAAAAATCCTTGCAGATAGGGGATTCAAGGGCTTCGCAGTTACAAGAAAACTGTTCTTCTATTCTCTCCTTGAGATGGCTATTCCACTTATTCTCAAAGCCGATTTGACAAGGGAGAAGTTCACAACTCCAACAATACTTGGAATCGTTTACCTCGGAGTCTTTGCATCAGCAGTTTGTTTTTACACTTGGAACAGAGCGGCGGAGAGACTTGGCCCTGTAACAACAGCAAAGTACCTCTTCATCATGCCGGCTATTACCCTTATTGCTCAAGTGGTTGTTAAGATGTCGAAACTGAGCATTCCGGCACTCTTTGGCATGGCACTCATCCTCGTAGGCCTATATGTTTCTGAACGTAAACAAGAGGAGCCAAAACTTGAAGAAGTAAATAATAATTGACTTTTAAATATATAATTAATATAATACTTCCATAACTTAACACTAAATGCGTTGAAGGTATTATGATTTTGGACCAACGTTCAAAGAGAGCTGACGGTTGCTGCGAGTCAGTGTTCGTCCCAAAATTAGTCTCGTACTGGAGCAGAATTCCCCAAAGACTTTAGTTGTATAAGGAATTCCGGGATTGTCCCGTTACAGACAAAGGGCTTGTTAGAGCCTAAGAGAGCCGAGTAATCGGAACGTGGGTGGTACCGCGGTAATTTAGTTTATCGTCCCAGAAATACATTTGTATTTCTGGGATTATTTTTTTAAGGAGAGTTTTATTATGAGAAAAATCAACTTAACTGATGTAACAATCAGCAAAACAGAAGGACTTAGCTTTAAAGACAAGGTAGAGATGGCGAAGATTATGGATAAACTTAACTTCGCTTGTGTTGATCTGCCTATAATTTCTAATGTTCAAACTGATTCTCTACTAAATAAAACTCTCGCTACAACACTTAAAGATGCACGTCTCTGTGCCAATGCAACAGATGATGTTGAAACTGCTTGGGACTCAATTAAAAATGCAAAGAGACCAATCCTCAAGATTGCAATCCCAACAAGCACAGTTCAGATGGAATATCACTTCCATCAGAAACCAGCTAAGGTTTTAGAAACAATTGAGAATAAGATTAAAGAGTGCAAAGAAAAGACTGTAAACGTTGAATTCGAGGCACTTGATGCTACTCGTGCAGAATTTGACTTCCTCACGGAGTCAATTAAGGCAGCTATTAATGCCGGCGCTACTAAGGTTACAGTATGTGATACAGAGGGCTGTATGATGCCTGATGAGTTCGGTGAATTCATTGCTAAACTTTACAATGAAATTCCAGAAATCAAAAATAACGACATCGATTTCGCAGTTTCAGTTGTAAATACATTAGGTCTTGCGACAGCTTGCACATTCGCAGCAATTAAGGCTGGCGCAAATGAGATTAAAACTGACACAAGCGAAATCGAGAGTATCGTAAACGTAATCGACAAGCGCGGTGCAGACCTCGACATCTCATCATCAATCAAGAGTAACAAGCTCAAGACTGGTTTCAAAAACATTAAGGTTGAGACTCAAAACGGTGCTGAAAAAGAGATTGCAAAGCCAAACGTAGATGTTAGCAGCGTTGACTTTGCACTTTCAGAGGACGACACACAGGAGACAGTGGTTAAGGCTGCAAAGACTCTTGGATACAACCTCACAGAAGAGGAAGAAATCAACGTATATGCAGCATTTAAGCGTGTTGCAGCAAAGAAAGAAATCGTTGATTCAAAGGAACTTGAGGTAATCATTGCAACTTCTGCAGTATCAGCTCCTGCAACATATGAAATTATTAGTTATGTAATCAACAGCGGTAACATTTTGAAGGCTACTGCTAACATCAAACTTAGATATGAAAATGATGAGCTTGAAGGCGTTGCGACCGGCGACGGACCTATCGATGCCGCTTTCACAGCTATCAACCAAATCATCGGTCATGAGTACGAACTCGACGACTTCCAGATTCTCACTGCATCTGTAGGTAGTGAGGCTGCCGGTCGCGCAATCATCAAGCTACGCGCAGACAATGGAAAACTCTTCGCAGGTAACGGTATTTCAACAGATATCATCGGCGCTTCAGTTCGTGCATACATCGATGCAGTTAACAAGATTGTATACGAGGAGGCATAACTTTGAAACTCGGCTTTTCAACTAAATATTGGCCAGAGTACACACTCAAGGATTTTGTCGCTCTCGCCAATGATTCAAAATATAATTCAATAGAGATTCATGATATTGGATTTGTAACAAGCCATGCTGAGAAGATTAGAAAGCTCTTCTTCTCAAATGGTATTGAAATTGCTGCCATAAACAGCAACTACAACATCGCAATCAAAGAAGATCATGAGGCTATGCTCACGACCTTCACAGGCCTCATGAAGGCCGCTAACCGTATCCACTGTCAGTATGTCAAAGTATATGCTGAAAGTGAGGATAAAAATGCAATTGATAATTGTATTGCCTTCCTTGAAAAAGCAATTCCAATTGCTGAGGCTGCAAATGTCACAATACTCATAGTTACGAGGGATTTGTTTGCTGATACAGATAAACTTTCTACAGTTTTGAAGCATTTTGCATGCGATAATTTGGCTGCAGATTGGAACATGCATGACACATATTTTAATGCCCACGAGGAACCTGAAACGACAATTACAAACCTCGGCGCATATGTAAAACTTGTCCATATTGTTGATCAGACACACGACAAAAAATATGCCTTAATTGGTGAGGGGGACCTTCCGGTTGAGGAGATGATTAATGCGCTCAGATCTGTAAACTATGACGGTACAATTTGTCTTGAATGGAACCCTAAGTTCCTTCCGGAAGTTGACGATTTTGAAGTAATTCTCATCCATTACTATCACTATATGCACAGCCTTACAGCAAATGCAAAGCCAACTTCTCACTATTACTACAACAAAGCTCACACTGGTAAATTCCTCTGGAAAAAGGAGACCTTAATCGACAAGACCTTCCCACAGGTTCTTGATTCAATGGTAGAGGAATTCCCTGATCAGCTCGCATTTAAGTACACAACTCTTGACTATACTCGCACATACTCAGAGTTTAGAGATGACGTAGATACGTTTGCTAGAGCACTTCTTGCAATGGGCGTTAAGAAGGGAACACAGGTAGCTGTTTGGGCTACAAACATCCCTGAATGGTACATCTCTTTCTGGGCAACAACTAAGATTGGCGCAGTTTTAGTTACAGTTAACACGGCATACAAAATTGCTGAACTTGAGTATCTTCTCAGACAGTCTGATACCCATACTCTCATCATGATTGAGGGCAATAAGGGTAACTCATACAAGGACACAGTAGAGGAACTTTGCCCAGAGCTTAAGAACACAGAGAAGGGCAAACCTCTTCATGCAAAACGTCTTCCATTCCTCCGTAATGTTATCACAGTTGGATTTGAAATGGACGGCGCAATGACCTTTGAAGAGGCAACAGAGCGTTCAAAGGAAGTTCCACTTGTAGAGGTACTTCGTATCGCTGCAACAGTAGACAAGAATGACGTTGCAAACATGCAGTACACCTCCGGTACAACAGGTTTCCCAAAGGGAGTTATGCTTACCCACTACAATATCGTTAACAATGGTAAAAACATCGGTGACCGTATGGATCTCTCCACAGCAGATCGTATGATGGTTCAGGTACCTATGTTCCACTGCTTCGGTATGGTACTTGCAATGACCGCTACCATGACTCATGGTGGTACACTTTGCCCAATTCCATATTTCTCAGCAAGACCTGCACTCGCATGCATCAACCAAGAACATATAACAGCCTTTCACGGCGTACCTACGATGTTTATAGCCATGCTTCAACATCCTGATTTCCCTAAGACTGACTTCTCATACATGCGTACTGGTATCATGGCAGGTTCGCCTTGCCCAATTCCAGTAATGGAAGAAGTGGTCGACAAGATGAATATGAAGGAAATCACGATAGTATACGGCCAGACTGAGGCATCCCCAGGTTGTACAATGAGTTCAACAGACGACTCAATTGAAGTACGTTGTACAACAGTCGGCCGACCACTTCCTGAAATTGAGTGTAAAATCGTTGATCCGGAGACCGGTGCAGACCTGCCTGACGGCGTAGATGGCGAGTTTGTAGCTCGCGGATACAACATAATGAAGGGCTACTACAAGATGCCTAAAGCTACCGCTTCCACAATTGACGCCGACGGCTGGCTCCACACCGGAGACCTTGCTCAACGCACCCCAGAGGGCTTCTACAAAATCACTGGTCGTCTCAAAGACATGATCATCCGTGGCGGTGAAAACATCTATCCAAAGGAGATAGAGGAGTTTATTTACACACATGAAAAGGTAGAGGACGTTCAAGTTATAGGTGTACCGGATGAGGGCCTCGGCGAAGAGATTTGCGCCGAGATCGTATTAAAGCCAGGGGAAACCATGACTGAAAAAGAACTTAAGGACTTCGTGGCTGCCAACATGGCAAAGCACAAAGTCCCTAAATATGTTCTTTTTGTTGATGCTTTCCCAATGAACGCAGCCGGCAAAATCTTAAAATATAAGATGCGTGAAGATGCAATTAAAATCTTCGATCTTGAAAAAGCTAGCAAAATTGTAACTGCTTAATAAAAAAGGAACCCACAAAGATTTTAAGCTTTGTGGGTTCTTTATTAGTATAAAAGTAGTAATAGACATTGATATGCAAACGAATGTTTGGTATAATTGTTGTTGACCAATGGTAACAAAGGGGAGGTGAAGCGGTTGGATCGAGTTATATTACACTGTGATTGTAATAATTTTTTTGCGTCTTGCGAGTGTACTGTGCACCCGGAATATTGGAATATTCCGATAGCGGTGGCAGGCGACCCAGAGAGCAGGCACGGTATTGTTTGCGCTAAAAATCAGCTCGCGAAAGAGGCCGGAGTCCAGTCCGCTGAGCCAATTTGGCAGGCAAAACGGAAGTGTCCTGATCTCGTCTGTGTGCCTGCACATTTCGATTTGTACCATGAGTTCTATGAGAAAATCAATAAGATATATTTGGACTATACGGACCTCGTAGAGCCTTTCTCGATAGATGAATCATACCTGGATTTGACGGGGTGTATGCATCTGTTTTCGGGCAAAACTCCAAGGGAAATTGCCGACGAAATTAGGGGCCGAGTGAAGGCTGAACTCGGCATTACAATCTCGGTCGGCGTGTCATTCTGTAAGAGTTTTGCCAAGCTCGGATCCGACTACAAAAAGCCCGACGCGACCACTGTAATTATGAGGGAAGATTTGGAAGAAATAGCGTATCCTTTGCCTGTTTCTGACCTGCTTTTTGTGGGCCAAAAAGCCAACCAAATTTTGAGCCTTCATGCGGTAAAAACCATAGGGGATTTGGCGGAACTTCCAGAGGAATATTTGGTCAAAATTCTAGGCCGTCAAGGTTCTGGACTTTATAGGGTTGTAAATGGCTTAGATACTGAGCCCGTGAAGTCTTTCTATGACAAATATACCCCAAAATCAGTCGGAAATTCGATGACTTTCAGAAGAGATATTTTGGGTGAAAAAGAGGTCTTTTCAGGGGTGTCTTGTCTCGCAGATTCAGTGGCTTCAAGACTCCGCTATGAGGGCTTAAAAGCAACTGTCGTTCAGGTTGTAATCCGCGACCCATCTTTCGCTCAGATCCAGAGACAAAGAAAGCTTTCTGGTGCCACATATTTGCAGAAAGAAATCACTGATATGGCTATGGAACTTATCAAGGAAAACTGGGATTTCAGTCGTCCAATTAGACTGCTTGGAGTGACCGGTGCAGAACTCGTTCCAGCTGATGCAGAGGTGCCAGTTCAGACCTCGTTATTTGAAGAGGCTGTTTCGAATAAAAAACAAGAAGCCATTGAGGATACAATGGCTTCTATCAGAGAACGCTTTGGTTCTTCATCTATTAAGTTTGGTTATTCAGAAGATCCTGAGTTAGGAATCAAGTAAGGTTGATATGCTAAAACTGCAAGTTTGTCGCAGCGCTCATTCTCTGGATGACCTGCGTGACCTTTGAGCCAGATGATCTGAAGTTCGTGTGGCTCAATGAGGGTGAGGAGCTCATCCCAGAGGTCGATGTTGAGCGCAGGTTTCTTGTTTGACTTGCGCCAACCGTTCATTTTCCACTGCTGGGCCCAGTTGTTTATGAGGGCATCTGCAACATATTTAGAATCTGTGTAAAGAACTACTTTGCAGGGACGTTTGAGGGCTTTAAAGCCTTCAATAACTGCGGTGAGTTCCATCTTGTTATTAGTAGTCTCTGGGTCTCCACCAGAGATTTCTTTTTCATGACTGCCAGTGCGGAGGATAGTACCCCAACCGCCAGGGCCAGGATTACCACTGCAGGCGCCATCTGTGAACATTTCAACTTTAGTTAATTCAGCCATATCGAACACCTTTTTATTTGATGTTTTCATTTTATCATACTTTGTCTCGGTTTGATAGAGGGGTCTTTATTCCTTGACATTCGTGTATAAAATGTAATAGAATATTATCTCCTGTAGTTTTATTTTAAAACTAAATTAAGTTTTATTTATATATTTTATTTTTAGGTTTGGATTTTAGGCTTTTGCCTTTAAGTGCGGATAAAAAATACTTGTGAAAGGAGAAATTTTACAAATGAGTTCTAGCGGAAAGTCTTCAGCTGTGAAGACTAAGAATTCTACATTTAAGGTACCGGTAAGGATATCTTTCCTTGGCGGACTTAATGAAATTGGTAAAAACATGACTCTGTATGAGTATGATGGCGATATGTTCATTGTGGACTGTGGCCTTGCATTCCCAGAGTCTGATATGCTTGGCGTTGACCTCGTAATTCCAGATTTTACATATGTTCAGAGAAATGCTGATAAGATCAAGGGCGTTGTAATTACCCACGGACATGAAGACCATATCGGCGGTCTTGCATATTTATTGAAGGTCGTAAACGTACCTGTTTATGCAACACCTTTAACTATAGGTCTTATCGAGGGTAAACTTCGCGAGCATGACATGCTCGACGCATGTGACCTTCGAGTTATCCATCCTGGTGATAGAATCCAGCTTGGTAAATTTGAACTTGAAGCAATTCACGTAAATCACTCAATCCCAGATGCTCTTGCATTTGCTATTCGTTGTGATGCAGGTACTATCGTTCAGACAGGCGACTTCAAGATTGATACAACACCTGTTGACGGTAACATGATTGACCTTGGCCGTTTTGCTGAGATAGGCAAGGAGGGCGTACTCTGCTACTTGGCTGACTCAACCAACGCAGAAAAGCCTGGCTATTCTGCATCTGAGATGACAGTTGGTCAGTCATTTGAAACACTTTTCCGACTTGCCGGCAAACGTAGGATTATCGTTGCTACATTTGCATCAAATATCCATAGAGTACAGCAGATCATGAATGAAGCGATCACAAACAACAGAAAGGTTGCTCTCTCAGGTCGTTCCCTTGAGAACGTTATTGCTGTAGGTAAGGAACTCGGATACCTTGAGGTGCCAGACGATCTTATCATTCCTCTTGATGAGATTGGTAATTATGAACCATGGCAGATCTTGCTTGTTACAACAGGTAGCCAGGGCGAGCCTATGTCAGCGCTCTCTCGTATGGCATTCCAGGATCACAGAAAGGTTAACATCTCTTCAAATGACTTCGTTATCATTTCTGCAACACCTATCCCTGGCAACGAGAAGTCTGTAAGTAAAGTAGTAAATGAACTTATGCGCCACGGTGCAGAAGTTGTATATGAGAAGATGTACGATGTTCACGTATCAGGACACGCAAGCCAAGAGGAACTTAAGATTATGCTTGCACTTTTGAAGCCAAGATACTTCATCCCTGTACACGGTGAGCAGAAGCATCTCACAAAGCACGCTATGCTTGCAAATCAGATGGGCATGGCATCACGAGACATCATCATTGCCGAGATTGGTAAAACAATTGAGGTATGTGACGGTATGTTCCATGAGCAGGGTGTAGTACCAGCTGGTAAAGTCTTTGTCGACGGTTCTGGCGTTGGTGACGTTGGACAGGTTGTACTTCGTGACCGTACTAAACTCTCACAGGATGGTATTATCACAGTCGTTCTTACAATCGACTCCGCTTCTGGCGAAGTTTTAGCAGGTCCTGACATCGTATCACGTGGTTTTGTCTATATCCGTGAATCCGAAGAGATTATGGAAGAGATGAAACGTGCAGCTGCTGAGGCAACTGAGGACTGTATTGACAACGACATCCGTGACTGGGCTTCAATCAAGTCCAGCATCCGTGACTCAGTAGGACAGCTTGTTTATGAAAGGACAAGAAGAACACCTATGATTCTCCCAATTATTATGGAGGTTTAATGTGAAAACGGTATTCTCTGTTGTCTGCCTTGTAGCGGCAGCTATTTCAACTTTATATGTTTTCTCGCTCAATTACACAGCTGGAATGATTCAGGCAATTGTATTACTTTGCCTCTGTCTTGCCGGTTTGATAATCTATGCGTTCAAGACAATGTCGCTCAAGAAGATAGCAAGGAATGTATCAGAGTTTTTCACAGCTGATGGTAGTACAGAACGTCCTTTCCCAGCAATCGTATGCTATGCAAACGGTGAGATTGCTTGGTTCAATAGATATTTTGAGACAGATGTACTTGGTGAGGATATCGTTAAGAGCGGTAAGATTTCTGAATTTATAGGCGATATCTCATTGCAGACACTTGTATCAGCTCAATATGGTATGAGCGTCAACTACGGTGACAAGAAGTATACAGTATATGCTTCTAATATCTCGACTCCTGAGAAGCCACAGTACTGTCTTTACTTTATCGATAACACAGAGATTAAGAAACTTGCTGAGGAGTACCAGTTTACTCGTCCAGCAGTTCTTCAGATGAAGATTGATAACCTCGATGAGGTATATCAAAACTATAAGAACAGCGAATGCGAAGTTATCAGTGGTGAGCTTGAGCGAATTCTTGAGCAGTGGGCTTCACAGTATCCAAGCTTCTTCCGTAGAGTCGGTAGTGGTAAGTACGTAATGGTAATGGAGGAGAGAGGACTTCAGGAAATTATTGATAAGAAGTTCGATATCCTTCGCCGTATTCGTGAATACAAGTATGGTGAGAACCCAATAGAGATTACTCTCTCAATAGGCGTTGGCCGCGGAGGTACATATCTCCAGTGCGATGAGTATTCTAAGCAGGCTATAGAGATGAGCCAGAGCCGCGGCGGCGACCAGGCCACTGTCAACAGCGACGGAGACCTTCAGTTCTTCGGCGGACTCACACAGGGTTCCACAAAGCATACTAAGATTAAAGCACGCCTTATGGCGTCTGCTTTCGCTGATCATATTATCAACTCAGATGCCATCTTCGTTATGGGCCACTGTTTCTCAGACCTTGACAGTGTTGGCGCCGCAGTTGGTATCTTTGAGGCATCACGTGTACTTGGTAAACCGTGCTATATCGTATGTGATAAAGAGAAGTCAATGGCAAAGCAGCTTATTGAACAGCTCTCTGAATCGGCTCTACCAAATGCATTTATTGATGGTGCAACTGCAGATGATTTCTGCACAGCAAAGAGCTTGCTTGTAATCGTAGATACTCATAGGGTAGAGTCCCTCGAGTATCCTGAGATATTCCCATCTTTCGAAAAGGTTGCTGTAATTGACCATCATAGAAGAACTGCGAACTATATTAGTTCAGCAATTCTCTACTATGATGAACCAAATGCATCTTCAGCATGTGAGATGGTTACTGAGATTCTTCAGTATATTCCAGCAAAAGTTGAACTTAACCCAATCTGCGCAGAGGCACTTCTTTCAGGCATCATGCTTGATACAAGAAACTTTGTACTCTCAACAGGTGCTCGTACATTTGAAGCTGCGGCTTACTTAAAGAGTATAGGTGCTGACACAGTATCAGTTAAGCAACTCTTTGCAAACAATTTTGAAAACTACAAACAGAAAAATGCAATTGTTTCAACAGCAGTTACTTATAAAGGTTGTGCAGTTGCAGTTGCAACAGAGCACTTTGCCGACATTCGTATCATCGCTTCTCAAGTAGCGAATGAACTTTTGAATGTTTCGGGCGTTAAGTCCTCATATGTTCTGTTTGAAGAGGATAATCAAATTAATATCTCTGCTCGTTCACTTGGAGAGATGAATGTCCAAGTAATTATGGAATACTTGGGAGGCGGCGGACACCTTACTATGGCCGCAACACAGCTCTCTGATATCACAATGGGCGACGCAGTAGTTAAACTTGAAAACGCAATCAATCAATATTTCGAGGAGAACAAACAATGAAAGTAATTCTTAGAGAAGATGTAAAGGGCCTTGGTAAGAAGGGCGAACTTGTAAATGCATCTGATGGTTACGCACGTAACTTCCTTTTCCCAAAGAATCTTGCTGTAGAGGCCAACGCTCAGAACGTTACTGAAAAGAATAACGCTGATGCTTCTAAGCAGTTCAAATATGATACAGAAAAGGCAACAGCTCAGCAGAATGCTGACAAAATTAACGGTAAGACTCTTAAGATGACTGCAAAGGCAGGCAAGGCCGGTAAACTTTTCGGATCTGTAACTGCAAAAGAAATTGCTCTTAAGGTTAAGGAAGATTACGGCATTGATGTCGATAAGAGAAAGATCACTGTGGGCGAGATTAAGGCATTCGGTACTTATAACGCTTCGGTAAAACTCTTTGAGGGAGTTAAGGCTGATATTAAAGTACAAGTAACTGAGGAATAATTATGGACGCTTTTGACATTAACATGCCTTATAGTATGGATGCTGAGCAGGCTGTACTTGGTGCGATTCTCCGCGACCCAAGTTGCTTGACTTTAATCCAATCAAAAGGCTTCAATGCTGAATATTTCTACAGAAACGAACATAAAGCTATTTACAACTCTATCCTCAAGATAGATGCAAATGGCCAGGTTGTTGATGCGCTCTTAGTACTTGAGGATTTGAAATCTGATCCTTCATTTGATGAGGCCGCCGCAAGAAACTACCTTGCAGAACTCGCTGATGCAGTAGTATCAACCGCAAATGTAGAAAACTATGCAAAGATTATCAAGGATAAGTTCTTTATTAGAAGCCTTATCGGTATTTCCAAAGACATCCTTGATGAAGCAACATCTGGTGAGGCAGACGCAAACGTACTCCTTGAGAGTGCTGAGACAAAGATTTATAACGTTCGTCAGGGCAAGGGCTCTGAGGACGCTAGTCGTCTTGCAGATATCGTTGCAGATAAACTCTATGATAGACTTGAAAAACTTAATTCTCCTGACCCTACAGTACGTGAACAGTTCCAGGGATTCACAACTGGTTGGAAAGATCTTGATAACGTAATTGCGGGTCTCAACCGCGCTGACCTTGTAATCATCGGTGCACGTCCTGCAATGGGTAAAACATCATTTGCACTTAATATTGCACGAAATGCGTCTTTCCTTGCAAATAAGAAAGTTTTGTTCTTCTCACTTGAAATGACAAAGGAACAGCTTGCACAGCGTGTTATGTCCACAGAGGCCCGTATTAAGGGCAACAAGATGCGTAAGGGCAATCTTGATGAAGGTGACTGGAGCCGTCTTGCAGTAGCTGCTGAGGCTCTTAAGAATACACAACTTTACTTCGACGATACATCAGGTATCACTGTAAATGAGATGAAGGCTAAGGTTCGCCGTATGAAGGACGTAGACCTTGTTATTGTCGACTATCTTCAGCTCATGAAATCTGGTACACGTATTGAAAATCGTGTACAGGAAGTTTCTGAGATTACACGTAGTCTTAAGCTTATGGCTAAGGACTTAAATATTCCAGTAGTAGTATTGGCACAGCTCTCTCGTGGTACTGAGGGACATGGTCAGAAGAGCCATAGACCACAGCTTGCTGACCTTCGTGAATCAGGTTCTATCGAGCAGGATGCAGATATCGTAATCATGCTTTATCGTGAGGATTACTATATGAATGATCCTGATGAGCCAGTTGATATGGAAAAACAGGTTGATACAGTTGAACTTATTGTTTCTAAGAACCGTCACGGTCCAACAGAGACAGTAACTCTTGGCTGGAATCCTGACTATACTCTTTTCTCAGCTATTGAAAGGAACTTTGATGAGCAGTTCTAATGTTTTGGAGAAAGCAATGGCTTTAGTTGAACGTTATAACATGCTTGAAAAGGGAGACAAGGTTATTGTTGGCCTCTCAGGTGGTGCAGATTCTACAGCTCTTTTGCTCTCTCTCTGTGAACTTAAAACTGAATATGATTTAGAGATTATTGCTGCTCACTTGAATCATGGTATTCGCGGCGCCGAAGCGGACCGCGACGAGGCTTTTTGCAAGGACTTGTGTGCAAAACTCGGTGTGCAGATCTATGCATTCCATTTGGATGTTCCATCCCTTGCAAAAGAGCGAGGAGTATCTGAAGAGGTGGCGGGCCGCGATGCTCGTTATGAGTTCTTCACTGGTCTTGCTGGCGAGCATGGCAAAGTTGCCACAGCTCATAATGCGCAGGACACAGTAGAGACTATGCTCCTTAATCTCTGTAGAGGTACTGGCCTCAAAGGCCTCACTGGTATCCCACCAACGAGGACAATCACACACAGAGGTTGTCATGGAAGTGCGGATGTTATGGTTATTAGACCTCTTCTTCTCTGTACAAGGGAGGAGATAGAGGAATATCTCGCAAAAAAGGGTCAGGACTATGTCACTGATTCAACTAATCTCGGCGATGAATATACAAGAAATAGGATTCGCCATAACGTAATCCCTGAACTTACATCAGTAAATGAGAACGCTGTGGGCAACATAACCCGTTGCCTCTCAACTCTTAAAGAGGACAGCGATTTCCTTGAGAGCCTTGCAGATGAATTACTTGCATCTGCAAAGCACGGCACCGCCTATGACGTGAAAACGCTTCTTATGGCGCCAAAACCAGTTTTGTCGCGTGCGATTTCACGTCTTGTCTACGACACCTGCGGTGCCTACCCAGAAAAAGTACATATCCTTAAAACTATCGATATGATGAACGTTGGTCGTACAGACCAGGTTCAGGTCCCAACTGGCGCATTCGTGCGAGTTGAAAAGGGCAAACTTACAGTTATCAAATAACTTTTTTTGAAAGGTGATATACACATGTTTAACGAAAATATGAGAGATGACGTCAAAGAAATACTTCTCTCAGAGGAACAGATTAGAGAAATAGTAGAGGGTCTCGGCAAGCAAATTTCCGAGGAGTATAAGGGAAAGAATCTTGTACTTGTAAGCGTACTTAAGGGCTCTGTAGTGTTTATGGCAGACCTTATGCGTGCAATTGACATTCCTTGCTCAATAGACTTTATGGTAGTTTCAAGCTACGGCAGTGGAACTGAGAGCTCAGGAATCGTTAAGATTATTAAGGACCTTGATATGGACCTTCGTGGTGTTGATCTTCTCATCGTAGAAGATATTCTCGACACCGGTAGAACTCTTGCATCTTTGATTAAGATTCTTAAGATGCGTAACCCTAATTCAGTTAAAATCTGCACGTTCCTCGATAAGCCAGAACGTAGACTTGCTGATATCTCAGCTGACTATGTAGGCGCATGTGTACCTGATGAATTCGTAATTGGTTATGGTCTTGACTACGATGAAAGATATAGAAACTTACCTTATGTTGGAATTCTCAAACCAGAGGTTTATTCAAAATAAATATCCCAAAGTAGAAGGAGGGATGTAACGTTGGAAAACAAACCAAGCAATAATTTGCCTAACCCAAATCAGCCGGGTAATGCTGGTAAAAGAGGTAGACTATTCTCAAGTTTACTCACATTGTTGACTATTGCTCTTATGATTGGCCTTCTTTGGTCCGCGCTTAAGATGGACACAAAAAAGACTGATGATGAGTACTACCAGGTTATTCAGTACTTTGATGAGGGTAAAATTACAGAATATGACTTAAATCTTGGTACAAGAAAACTCACATATTTCCTCAAAGGCGAGAAAGAGAAGAGAACTTATACAGTTCCAAGCTGCGAATTGTTCGTGGCTGATATTCACGACAACGTTCGTGAGTATAACCAGGAGCATAAGAATGCACCAATTAAGATGAACTATCAGTCTGGATCATCTAATTATTGGATTTCACAGATGATTCCTATGGTGGGCATGCTACTTCTTATGGGCATTATGCTCTACTGGCTTGTCAAGAAGATGGGCAGTACTGTTATGGACGACACTAAACGTACAATGGCGTTCGGTAAAGCACGTTTAAAGACAGGTGAGGAGGCACGCAAGACGACGTTTGAAGACGTTGCAGGCCTCGATGAGGAGAAGGAAGACCTCGAGGAAATCGTTGAATTCCTTAAGAATCCTCAGAAGTTTAATGATCTCGGCGCACGTATCCCTAAGGGCGTACTTCTTGTAGGCCCTCCAGGTACAGGTAAAACTCTCCTTGCACGTGCTGTTGCAGGTGAGGCTGACGCCCACTTCTTATCAATCTCAGGTTCTGACTTCGTTGAGATGTATGTTGGTGTCGGTGCTTCCCGTGTACGTGATCTCTTTGATAACGCAAAGAAAAATATCCCATCAATCGTATTTATCGATGAGATTGATGCTGTTGGTCGTCAACGTGGCGCAGGTATGGGCGGCGGACATGATGAACGTGAGCAGACTCTAAACCAGCTCCTCGTTGAGATGGATGGTTTTGGAGAGAATGCGGGCGTAATTATCATGGCTGCAACAAACAGACCTGACATCCTTGACCCAGCACTCTTGAGACCTGGACGTTTTGATAGACAGGTTACAGTTAATTACCCAGATGTAAATGGTCGTGAAGCTATCCTTAAGGTTCACGCTAGAAATAAGCCAATAGGCCCAGACGTACGTCTTGATGAAATCGCTCGTGCTACAAGCGGCTTCACAGGTGCAGACCTTGAGAATCTTCTCAATGAAGCTGCACTTCTCGCAGCACGTCGCGGTAAGAAGGCTCTTACAAAACTTGAAATTGAAGAAGCAACTATCAAAGTTGTTGTTGGTACAGAGAAGAAGTCTAAGAAAGTTACTGACGACGAGAAGAAACTTACAGCTTATCATGAGGCTGGTCACGCAGTTACAAACTTCTATCTTCCAACTCTTGATCCAGTTCACCAGGTTTCAATTATTCCTCGCGGAATGGCTGGTGGTTACACAATGTCACTTCCTAAGGATGACAAGTCATACGTTTCAAAGAAGCAGATGCTCGATGAACTCGTATCACTTCTCGGTGGACGTGTTGCTGAAGCAATCATCCTCGGTGATATTTCAACCGGTGCTTCAAATGATATTGAACGTGCAACGAAGATTGCTCGTAACATGATTGTTAAGTACGGTATGAGCGAAAAACTTGGACCTATCTCTTATGGTTCAGGTAATGAGGAAGTTTTCATTGGTCGTGATTATGGTCATGTTAAGAACTACTCAGAGGAGACAGCAGCTGTTATTGATAAAGAGGTAGAAGACCTCATTATGCAGGCATATGAGCGTGCATCAGAGATTCTTCGTCTTCACATCGACAAGCTTCATCTCCTAGCGAGTTACCTTATTGAAAACGAAAAGATTGACGGTATTACATTCGCTAAGTTGATGGAAGGAACATTGGATGAAAAAATTTTTGAATCTGATGAGCCTACACCACCAACAGAGCCAGAACCACCAGTAGATCCAGAGCCAGAAACAACAGATGAACCTCTCTTCCAGGATTTTGGAGGCGATGATGAGGTTAACCCTGACGTAATGGCTGTCAAGTCTACAACAGACTCTTTTGAGGAGTTTGCTGAGAAACTTGATGTTGCATCTGAGTCATTTGATGCGTCTTCTGCAAGTGTTGATTCACTCCAGGCTGGTGAAGTTGAACTTACACCAGAAGAGCTCGCTTTTAAAGCTCAGTTTGAACAGGATCTTGCAGCAGCTGCAATGTTTGGTGAACTCTTTAGTAGTGGTACTCCAGAAGATGATTTCGTAGGTGAGGACGATGCTCCTGCTCGGGAGATTCCAGAAGAGCCTGAAGTTGAGATCACTCCAGAACCTATTGAAGAGACTTCGGAGGAAGTTCTGGTTCTTGAGGAATTACTTCCAACCCCAGAGCCTGAAGTTGAAGAAGAACTTAAGTATGAAAGTCTTGAGGATGAATATGCTTCAGCTGATATCGATGTTGATGACGATGACACCAATGTTGATGATTATCTTAGGTACTTGAATGATGAACCTGAAACTGAGGCTGATGAAAAACCTGAACCTAAGGCTGCAAAACCAAAAGTAAAGGCTAAAGCTAAGGGAAAAGGTAATGCAAAAGCTAAGGTAAAAACAAAGGTTAAAGAAACAGAAAAAGTCGAGACTCCAGAGGCAGAAAAAGAGCACACAATAGAGGATGAAATTCCTGATGGAAAAGTAGACTTCTATGCTGGTGAAGATGGAGATGAAGAGGGCGGAACTTTCACAGAGAATGATGAGATTTACGCACTCTATGAACTCCTGAAAACAGCTCGTGATTTTGACGATGAAGACGACAAATAATGCACAAAAGGGCAGTCGAAAGACTGCCCTTATTTTGTGGTCTTTTCCTTGACTTAACCACTATATATGGTGTAGAATATGTATCTGTATAATACTGATATTAAAGCTTTTTGGAGGTCTTATGGCTGCTAAAAAATCTGAGTACGGCAATACTGACATAAGTCAGCTTAAAGGTGCCGACAGGGTTAGAAAACGCCCTGCCGTTATCTTTGGTTCTGACGGACTTGATGGTTGCGAACACTCCTTCTTTGAAATCCTCTCGAACTCTATCGATGAGGCGCGTGAAGGACATGGTAATAAAATTGTCGTAACTCGCTTTCTTGATAAATCCATAAGTGTGCAGGACTTTGGTCGTGGTATTCCTATGGATTATAACGAAAAGGAAAAAGCATATAACTGGCATCTCGTATTCTGTGAGATGTATGCTGGTGGTAAATATAATACAAACGCCGTTGACTCAAATTATGGTTTCTCTTTGGGTCTTAATGGTCTTGGCCTTTGTGCTACTCAATATGCGTCTGAGTATATGGATGCTGAAGTAAAGCGTGACGGTCAGAAGTACACAATGCACTTTGAAAAAGGTAATCCTGTAGGTGAACTTCAAAAAGAACCAAATGCTAAGAAGAACGAAACTGGTTCGAAGATCACATGGAAGCCTGACCTCGATGTTTTTACAGATATTGATATTCCACTTGAGTATTATCAAGATGCCATTAAAAGACAGGCAATCGTAAACTCTGGTGTTACATTCGTACTTAAAGATCAGGTTGGTGGCAATGCGTTCGAGACCTACGAGTACTATTACGAGAATGGCATCGTTGACTATATCAAAGAGATTGCCGGCGACGAAACACTTACACAGACACAGTTCTGGGAGTGTGAACGCAAGGGCCGCGACCGTGATGACAAAGAGGAATATAAAGTAAAGATTTCTCTTGCCGTTGCATTCTCAAATAAGCATCAGATTACAGAGTACTACCACAACTCATCATGGCTTGAGCATGGTGGCGCTCCTGAAAAGGCTGTTCGTACAGCTTTCGTAAATCAGATTGATGCCTATATCAAGAATAACGGTCTCTACAAAAAGGGCGAAAAGATAAACTTCCAGGACATCGCTGATTGCCTTATGGTTGTTATTTCATCTTTCTCAACAATCACTTCATATGAGAACCAGACAAAGAAATCAATCACTAATAAATTTATCCAGGAAGCAATGACAGACTTCTTCAAGCATCAGCTTGAGGTCTACTTTATTGAGAATAAGATTGACGCAGATAAGATTGCAAATCAGGTTCTTATCAACATGCGCTCACGTGTTCATGCTGAGGCTTCACGTGTATCAATGAAGAAGAATCTCACTGCCAATATGGACATGTCTAACCGTGTTCAGAAGTTTGTAGATTGCCGCTCAAAAGATGTCTCACGCCGTGAGGTGTTCATCGTAGAGGGTGATTCTGCTCTTGGTTCATGTAAACAGGCTCGTGACTCCGAGTTCCAGGCAGTAATCCCTGTACGTGGTAAAATCCTCAACTGTATGAAGACTGATTATCCAAAAATCTTTAAGAGCGAGATTATCACAGACCTCATTAAGGTCCTTGGATGTGGCGTAGAAGTTGCTACCAAATCAAAGGACGTTAACGCATTTAATATTGACAATCTTCGTTGGGACAAAGTAATCATCTGTACTGATGCCGATGTCGATGGTTATCAGATTAGAACACTTATTCTTGCGATGATTTATAGACTTATGCCAACTCTCATCAAGGAGGGTAAGGTATATATCGCCGAATCTCCACTTTACGAGATCAATTGTAAAGACGAGGTTTGGTTTGCTTACACAGAACAGGAAAAAGCTCAAGCTCTTGAGGAGATAGGTAATAAGAAATACACTGTTCAGCGTTCTAAAGGTCTTGGTGAGAATGATGCTGATATGATGTGGCTCACAACTATGAATCCTAAGACACGTCGTCTTATTCAAATCACTGAATCTGACGTTGAGAGAACACTTGAGACATTTGAAGTTCTCCTTGGTGATAATCTCCAGGGTAGAAAAGATAAAATCGCAGACGAGGGATACAAATACCTCGATATGCTTGATCTTTCATAAGGAAGGAGGGTACCAGATTGGCTCCAAGAAAACCAAAACAGCCACAAGCGAATCATGAAGAGACTAACGCTAATGCTCACATTTTAGGCGCAGGTGAAGTTGTTGACCAGCAGATAGTTGATACCCTCGAGATTAACTACATGCCTTACGCAATGAGCGTAATCATGTCACGTGCTCTTCCTGAAATTGATGGCTTTAAGCCTTCTCATAGAAAGCTTCTCTACACAATGTATAAGATGGGCCTTCTCACTGGCTCTCGTATCAAGTCAGCTAACATCGTTGGCCGTACAATGCAGCTTAACCCACATGGTGATGCAGCAATCTACGAGACTATGGTTCGTCTTGCACGCGGAAATGAGTCTTTGCTTCATCCGTTTATCGATTCAAAGGGTAACTTCGGTAAGGCATACTCAAGCAGCATGGCATATGCTGCTTCCCGTTACACAGAAGCAAAGCTTGAAGGCATTTCCGCTGAGCTCTTTGCCGACATCGATAAAGACACAGTGGACTTTGTGGATAACTACGATGCAACTATGAAGGAACCAACACTCCTTCCAGTTACATTCCCAACAATTCTTGTTAATAACAACAAGGGTATTGCCGTAGGTATGGCTTGTAATATCTGCTCATTCAACCTTTTAGAGATCTGTGAGGCAACAGCAGAACTTATTAAGGATCCAGACTATGACATCAGTGAAATAATCAAAGCCCCTGACTTCCCAGGCGGTGGACAGATTATCTATGACCGTGCCGTAATGGATTCCGTTATCAACACAGGTAGAGGAAGTATTAAGGTTCGCTCAAAGTATCGCTACGATAAAGAAAATCATTGTATTGAAGTATATGAAATTCCTTATACTACTACATCTGATGACATCATCGATAAGATAATTGATGGCGCAAAGACAGGCGTGTTTAAGGAAATCGCGGATGTCCGCGATGAGACCGACAAGTCCGGTCTTAAAATCGCAATCGACGTCAAGCGTGGCACAGATGTTGACAAGCTTATGAAGAAGCTTTTCAAGAAGACCCCGCTTGAGGATAACTTCGCTTGCAACTTCAACATCCTTGTCGGCGGCTCACCTCAGGTGCTCGGCGTTAAGGATATCTTAAACGAGTGGATTGCTTTCCGTACTGAGTGCGTAAAGCGCCGCATTTACTACGATCTAGACAAGGCTCAAAAGAAGCTTCACTTACTTGAAGGCCTTCAGAAGATTCTCCTTGACATCGATAAGGCAATTAAGATTGTCCGTGAGACAGAGGAGGAGGCAGAGGTTGTTCCAAACCTCATGATTGGCTTTGGTATCGACCAAATTCAGGCAGAATTTGTTGCTGAGATTAAACTTCGTCATTTGAATCGCGAATATGTTATGAAGCGTCTTGCTGATGTAGATAACATTAAAAAGCAGATTGAAGAGATGCAGGACATCCTCTCAAGCAAAACAAAGATTAAGAAGGTTATCATCAAGGAACTTAAGGAAGTTTCTGATAAATATAAGCAGCCTCGTAAGTCTGAGATTATCTATGCTACAGATATTGAAGATGATGAGGATGATGAGGATGATGAGGTGGACGATTATGTCTGCACATTCTTCTTCTCAAAGGCTGGTTATTTCAAGAAGATTACACCTCTTTCACTTCGTATGAGTGGTGAGCAGAAGTTCAAGGAAGGCGACGAGATTTCACAGGTAGTTGAATCCTCAAACGCAAAGGAACTTCTCTTCTTCACAGATAAGTGCCAGGTATATAAGGCAAAGGCATCTGAGTTCGATGATTCTAAGGCCTCATTGCTCGGCGATTTCGTGCCAACTATCCTTGGCTTCGACGAAGGCGAAAAACCTATGTATATGGCCGTTACAGACGACTTTAAGGGCTATATGATGTTCTTCTTTGAAAATGGTAAGGTTGCAAAGGTCGATATGAGTGCATATGCGACTAAAACTAACCGTAAGAAACTTATTAAAGCTTATGGTGCGAAGTCTCCACTTGTCTCAGCAATTTATATCCGTGAGGACATTGAACTTGTACTCACAGCAAGCTCAGGCCGTATGCTTCTTGTTAACACCGCTGTTATCAGTCCAAAATCCACCAAGGATACTATTGGTGTAGGTGTTCTGACAGTGAAGAAAGGACAGCGTTTGATGTCTGTGAGACCATATGTTGAAGGTGAGTTCCAGAAGCCTCATCGCTACCGCACAAAGAATCTTCCAGCAATGGGCGCAATGCCTTCTGCAGACGACACAGCAGGGGAACAATTGACTTTGTAAACTAGGTAAATTTGTCTTGCAATATATAATGTATTATGTTAGAATATCAAAGTTGCTAAAGCGAAATCCTTTTTAGGAGGTTACATATATGACAGGTTTACAGATAGCTCTTTCTATTCTTCTTATCATTGTTTCAGTACTTCTCATTCTTGTAGTACTCATTCAGAAGGATAGACAGTCAGATGCTTCTGCTATTAACGGCGGCGCATCAAGCTCATTTTTTGATAAGACACAGGGTCACAGCAAGGAAGCTACACTTGGTAAGCTCACAATCATCCTTGGTGCAATCCTCGCAGTTCTCGTAGTTGTTACTATTGCAATTACACTCTTCTAATGAAAAAGCGCCTATTAACTTAGGCGCTTCTATATGATTCATTAGCTCAGTTGGCAGAGCACTTGACTTTTAATCAAGGTGTCCGGGGTTCGAATCCCCGATGAGTCACCAAGGACCTCATCCTTGAGGTCCTTATTTTTTTCTTGTTACCAGCACTTCAATATGGTAAAATGTTAAAGTCTTATTAAATAATAAGTAAAGGAGAACAATTATGAAAAGATTAGTTGCAATCGTTCTTGCAGTGCTTATGATGACATGCCTTTTTGCTGCATGCTCAAAGAATCCTGCAAACACAACAGATGAAAAAGTATGGGTAGTTGCTACTGATACAGTATTCCGTCCATTTGAGTTCACAGATGAAAATGGCGAATTTGTAGGTATTGATATGGACATCCTTGCTGCAATCGCTAAGGATCAGGGCTTTAAGTATGAAGTTAAGAGCCTCGGTTGGGACGCATCAATCGCTGCTTGCCAGGCTGGACAGGCTGACGGTATGATCGCTGGTGCTTCAATTAAGCAGGAGCGTATCGACAGCGGCTGGATTTTCTCTGATGGTTATTATAATGCTACACAGACACTCACAGTTGCTGCAGATTCTGACATCACAGGTTGGGATGGTCTCAAGGGTAAGTCTGTAGCTGTTAAGACTGGTACAGCAAGTGCTGACTATGCTGATGAGATTAAGGATCAGTATGGCTTCACAGTTAACTACTACGAAGATTCTCCAACAATGTACCAGGCAGTTCTTTCAGGAACAGATGCTGGTTGTGTTGAGGATACACCAGTTATGAAGGCTTCAATCATTGATGGTAATCTTGCACTTAAGGTTCTTGATGATACAGCTAACGAAGGTATGCCTTATGGCTTCGCTATTTTTGATGCAAACAACCAGGAACTCATTGATATGTTCAACAAAGGTCTCGCTAACATCAAAGCAAGCGGTGAATATGATCAGATCTTAGAAAAATATCTTGGTAAGTAATAAGTAATTAAAGGGGTTTGAGTTCTCGTGCTCGAAATAATCACAAAGTTTGGTCCTACATTGCTTGAAGCAATGGGGAAGACGCTTACAATGGCGTTTTACAGCCTTATCTTTGCCAGCATTATAGGATTGTTCTTTGGCGTCCTCGCTGTTGTAAGGAATAAGGTATGCAATGTTATTGCACAGATTTTTGTAGACATCATTCGTGGCGTTCCAATGATTGTTCTCGCATATTTTGTTTTCTTCGGAATTCCATATGCTTGTAAGAATATCATTGGCTTCAATTTGACACTCTCTGCACTGGAGGCAGGTATTATCTGTCTTTCGCTCAACTGCGGTGCTTATATGGCAGAAATCATTCGTGGTGGCATCCAGTCAGTTCCTAAAGGACAGATGGAGGCTGCGCGTTCGCTTGGATTGCCATATTTGACATCAATGAGAAAGATTATCCTTCCTCAGGCTATAAGAACTATGATCCCAAGTATTATTAACCAGTTCATCATCACATTAAAGGATACATCAATCCTTTCAATCATCGGATTCCCAGAACTTGTTAATTCAGCTAAAGGCGTTGTTGCTCTCACATTCAAATCTTTCCAGGTTTGGGCAATCGTCGGAATAATGTACTTGATTGTTATTACCATTCTTTCAAAACTTGCAAAAGTACTTGAGAGGAGGCTTAGCTATGATCGCAAATGATAACATTAAGATTAGCGTAAAGAGCCTCTATAAGGGCTTTGGTAAGACGAACGTATTGAATGGCATATCTCTCGATGTGTATGAGGGAGAGGTTGTTTGTATTATCGGCCCTTCTGGTGGTGGTAAGAGTACTTTTCTTCGTTGCCTCAACTGCCTTGAAGATCCAACGAGCGGCAACATCTACTTTGATGGTGTTGACATTGCTGATGTAACTGTTGATATCAATATTCATAGACAGAAGATTGGAATGGTTTTCCAGCAGTTTAATCTTTTCCCACATAAGACTGTGCTTGAAAATATTATGCTCGCACCGGTTGACCGAAAACTTCTTGATAAGGAGACTGCTAGAGTTCGTGCGCTTGAGCTTCTTAAGAGGGTAGGTATTGAGGAAAAGGCAAATGATTATCCTCATTCTCTCTCAGGCGGCCAGCAGCAGCGTGTTGCTATTGCAAGGGCTCTTGCTATGAATCCAGATATTATGCTCTTTGACGAGCCTACATCAGCCCTTGACCCTGAGATGGTTGGTGAAGTTCTTGCTGTTATGAAAGAACTTGCACAGCAGGGTATGACAATGGTAATCGTTACCCATGAGATGGGCTTCGCAAGAGACGTAGCCGATAGAGTTCTTTTAATTGCTGATGGCGTAATCGCTGAAGAGGGTACACCGAAGGAGATTTTTGATAATCCTCAGAATAAGAGGACACAGGATTTCCTCGCAGCAGTTTTATAAAAATAGGACCAGGACAGATTGTCCTGGTCTTTTTTGCTGTGTTTTATGGTGCTGGGTTATCATAGAGATAACTTGTTGTATCTACATCGACGAATGCATTTGTTGATGCACCGTAGTCGGTGTATGCATTCTTATGAGTAAGGGACCAGTTACCATCAGGCTTAACTGTTATAACCATTGCACCACGCTGTAATCCATATGCATTAATTCCTGAGTAAGCGATATTATCAATTGAATTACCGTATGCGAGTGTAACACCTTTATAAACAACAGTTGCATTGTTTACGTGGTCATGTCCACAGAAGATACCTTCCATAGTGTTTAAACCATCAGGACCGAGTGCCTCAAAGAGTTTGTCGACATCTTTAGGGTCTTTGTCTGTCTGGCAGCAACCACCGTACCAGATACGCTCACCCATAGCTTCGTCAATCTTTTCATCCCAGAAACCTTCGATGTATTTTGTATCTTCAGTATCTTTGAAACCATTTGCTTCAAGATCACGATATGCTGTTACGAACTCGCCAACAGGTATGTGGAAGAAGTAGAAGCTCTTTACATCTTCGCCGTTGCTCTTTGAAAGGGACTTAATTGTTTCAGCTGCCCAATCAACCTGAGCGTCATTGATTGTGTCGTAGCGCCAATTGATGGATGAAGAAAGAGAATTGTCGATATAATCATTAGAATCTATGACCATAATAGCTTTTCTAATCTTACCATCAGTGTTCTTTAAAAGGATGCACTGGTTTGTAACTCCATAACCATCGAAGTCACGTTTGAAAATACAATATTTACTATAATCGCTGGCATAGAGAGCGCCGAGCTTTTCACGGCCTGTATAGTCAAATGCCTCGGTGTCGTGGTTACCAAAAGTAATTGTGTAGTATGCACCGAGTTGATCAAACAATTTCATAATAGTCTTTGATGCCATTTTGTTATTGAATGTTCCACCGCCGTTGAAAGCGATTGCTGGAACACAGAAAATGCTGTCACCGTTAAGAACGATGAGGTCAGGCTTTTCTTTCTGAACCATTGTCATTATTTCATAGCAAGCTTTTTTGTCGTTTTTGCATGTTGCAAAGCCGCCACCGATGTGAATATCATTGATTTGCATAATACGGATATCATTATCGGTTGTTATGGTGTAATAGCCTTCGTCACCAATTTCAGGTACCAACTGAGCCTCATATTTAACTGGCTCAAAAGTTTTGATGTAGTTGCGTATGATAAGGGTTGCAACACTATTTGCAATTACATGAAAGAGGATAATTGCAACGATTAATGAGACAATTGTCACCCAAATAATACGCCATGCCTTTTTTGGCTTACTTAACTCTTTATACTTTTTCAAAATAATCCCCCCGTAACGATGTATATTACGTGTCAATTATATCATAGATTGTAAGATAAATGTTAG
>R26__coassemble_244_pt1 | contig 36453 bp, 50 predicted proteins | sample R26__metabat2_low_PE_056 | metagenome-assembled genome bin R26 | reverse complement strand
CATATATAATATGTATTAAATGAATTAATAATATTTTACATATACATTATTTTAGGAGGCTTTTTATGAAAGCATATGAGACAAGCGAGCGCTATGAGGGCAAGCTCCGTGAATGTTGCAATTACGCAGCAAGAACTGCTAAGAACTTTGCCACTGGCGAGAACAACTCAAAAAGACAGGCCTGTGGCCCAGACGAAAAAGTTCTTGCTGACACTTTAAAAGCAGACCTCACTACATTTACTGATAAGGTTACAGAAGATAATTTCACTGCTGATCGAGCAGCATACATCTTAAGCAACTTCCTTATATTCCTATTTATGATTCTTGCAGCAGCTGCTGGCATCTGCGCATGTATGTTTGAAGAATATGCACTCTATCTTTTAATTGCAGCTGTAGTTTTAACATTCCTTTCACTCCTTGCCTTCTGTGGTGTATTCGGTGGAACATCTAAGAATGTTGATGGTAAGAATATATTTGCAGTTAGAAATGCAAGTGGAGATGTTAAAAACCGAGTAATCCTCGAAGCAAACCTCGATGCCCCTTTCAAGAGGAAGTTCTCTCCAAAGACAACAGCTATCTTAAAGACTGTTACTTTCTTTGGAATTCTTCTCTATCTTGCTTTTGACATCGTCTCGCTCCTCATCAATACAGAAACTCTTGATTTCAAAGCATCCGCTTACTTCATTTATATTAGTTTCCCACTCGCACTTTTTGCATTCATTCCTCTCTTCATCTCTAGAAGCGTAACTGCAACCGCTTCTTTCCCTGGTGTTGTAGACAACCTTGTTGGTTGCTACACAGCTGCAGGTACAATGAGATATATGTCTGAGATGGATCTCCGTCTTGATAAGACAGAACTCTGCGTTCTTCTTACAGGCGCTAAGAATGCCGGTCGCGCTGGTGCAAAAACATATTGTAGACTTCACAGCGAAGAGGACGCGAAACTCAACACAGTTATTCTTTCACTTGACACACTCTATGATCCTTCAAAACTTACCATCTTCTCATCTGGTAAGACAACTACAGATGCTATTTCAGAAGCCGCAACGAATGCTGACGTTCAGATTCTCAGCACAAAGCCAAAGCACATCAAAAAGAACGGCTCAATGAAAGTATTTAAAAAGAACAAATACTCATGTGCAACAATCACAACTCTTGAGGAGAGTTACCCAGCATACTTCGGCACTGAAAAAGATACAGAGCAGAACATCAATGTTAAAGCCATTGAGAGCGTCATGAAACTTGTTCTTGAAACTGCTTACGCAATTGATTCAGTTGAATAAGTAAAATTTAAACCCCACTCTTTCGAGTGGGGTTCTTTTTTATTCAATTAGCAACGTGACTTCTTCTCGATAATGTCACGAACCTTTGGTTCAACAATATTAAGAAGTGCATCTGGAATACCCACTGCCATTACTTTGAGCATCTCAATAACCGAACCGCTATTGAAGAGATGTACAATACCATCAACCATAGCGTCAGAACAGAGACCCTTTGAAATAGCAACAAACCTGTTAAGAGGAATTGTCATAACAGAGTTATAGATAACAGCATACATTCCAGGGTCATCCTCAAAGATTACGCTGAGTACGAGTTCTATAAACTCATTTACTTTTGCACCAACCTTTGTATCCCAAAGTTCATCAAGGCATTTAACACTTGTAATGCGATCATCTGATGTATCACCGAGATACTCTGAAGGATATGCACCAAAGATATCTACAAAATCTTCCTCTGTAACATTCTTAATGTCAGCGTTCCAATACTTAGGAGCAGCATCCTTGTAGTCAATCTCGCCGTTAGCTTCATTTGACTTAACGTCAACCTGAGCTGTGAGACGGATGTCTGCAGATGAAGCACCAATCATAATGTCATATGTGCCATCTTCAACTACCCAAGCTCTAAGTGTTGGTGAGTAATATTCAAATGCGCTGCGATCAAGTTCAACTGTTATAGTCTGGCTGCCGCCTGCTGGGATGTATACCTTTGCAAATTCTTTAAGTTCCTTGTTTGCTCTATAAACAAGTGAGTCAGGAAGGCCAACATAAACCTGTGCAGTTTCAGCACCACCCATTGCACCGCTGTTTGCAATGTTAAATGTAAGTGTGAGTTTATCATTTGGTGTGATTGAAGACTTATCAAGTGTGAGACCTGAATAGTCAAACTTTGTATATGAGAGACCATAACCAAATGGGAAGAGAACTGGAACATTTGCCTTCTCATAGTAACGGTATCCAACATAGATACTCTCTTTGTAGATTACATTGTTATCAGCAGGTGTCTTATAATTCTCAAGACAAGGAGTATCATCAAGACTCATTGGGTAAGACTCAGGAAGTTTACCACTTGGATTAACTCTACCTGTAATAATGTTATAGAGGGCTGTACCACCTGCTTCGCCGAGGAAGTAAGTCTGCATAACAGCCGCAGGAAGATCAATCCAAGGCATTACTACGCTGCTACCTGATGCAACAAATACTGCTGTGTTTGGATTAGCTCTACAAACTGCTTCAATAAGTGCAACCTGTGATTTTGGAATATCAAGGTTTGTTCTGTCAGCACCTTCAGCTGAGTCAGCCTCGGAAGTACTTACAAAGAGAAGTGCAACGTCAGCAACTGTTGCCTTAGCAACTGCCTCATTGATGAGTTTAGTGTTAACCTCATCTGGCTTCTTAATATCATAACCAGGAGCATATTCTGTAGCCACACCGGCATCACAGAATGCGTCAACAACTGATACTACTTCATATGAATTAATCTGAGCACTGCCACAACCCTGATAGAGAGGCTTTCTTGCGCGCTCGCCAAGGATAGCAATCTTTGCACCCTGTTTGATTGGAAGAACACCGTTGTTCTTCAAAAGAACAGGGCACTGCTCTGCTGCCATGCGCGCAACTTCGTGGTCACCCTTTAAATTACGCTGAGGAGCATTTGCCTTAAGAGCAGGTTCTGATTTATTTACAAGTTCTGCAACCTTTGAAGCTGCAATACCCAAATCGTTCTCATCAAGTTCGCCTTTTCTGAATGCCTTCGCAATCTTACGAACATTGGCATAGCCAGAACCAGGCATCTCAAGATCAAGACCTTCGTGAAGACTCTTAACGCGGTCGTTAGCTGCCATCCAGTCAGATACTGTGAGGCCCTTGAATCCCCATTCGCCACGGAGAACTTCCTCGATGAGCCAAGAATTCTCTGTACAATATGAGCCGTTAAGTTTGTTATAGGCAAGCATAATTGTCCAAGGCTGTGCCTTCTTAACTGCTATTTCAAAACCACGGAGATAAATTTCACGAAGTGCACGGTCATCAACAAGAGAGTTTGAAACCATACGACGTGTCTCTGTGTTATTAGCTGCAAAATGTTTGAGTGATGTGCCAACACCACCAGCCTGAACTGAATTGATGAGAGCCGCAGCAAGTTCACCTGCAAGTACAGGGTCCTCTGAGTAATACTCAAAGTTTCTGCCGCAGAGTGGTGAACGCTTAATATTTATGCCAGGTCCTAAAAGAACTGAAACACGGTTGGCCTTGCAGTCCTCTGCAAGTGTAGCGCCAACATGTGCAAGAACTCCACGATCCCAAGAAGATGCAAGTGCAACTGCAGATGGGAAACAAACTGAAGTGATAGTTTTAGAACCTTCCATCTTACGAAGGCCATTAGGACCATCACTAACCATAATAGAAGGCATGCCGTACTTCACTGGAGCCCAAGTGTGCCAGAAGTCTGCACCTGTAACAAGACGGGCTTGTTCACGAAGTGACATATGCTTTACAAGCTCAATGTAATCCATAGTTATTCTCCTCAAAAAGATTTGCTATACCATTGAAATATAAATATACGAATAAATTATACACATAAGGCCCTTTATAATCAAGGCAAAATAAAGCCAAAAACGGCAGTGGAAAACCACTGCCGTTTGTTAAACTATTCTATTCTTCGAAGCCATCATCAAGTTGGAGAAGACCCTCTGCCGTACCCATGTCAATCTCCGCAACATTCTTAAGTTTCTTGTTAATAATCTCATTCCTATGCTGCGCCTCACCGAGGACTTTACCCGCCTCAGTAATTTTGCTCTGAGCCTTTGTAAGGATATCCTCAAACTTGCCGTACTGGGCCTTTGTCACTGAGAGAAGCTCACGAACTTCGTTTGCTTTTTCATTGATGGCGATAGCTCTAAAGCCCATTGCAAGGGAGTTGAGAAGAGCTGTAATAGTTGTAGGTCCTGCAATCATTACGTTAAACTCACTCTGGAGTTTTTCAACAAGTCCATTCTTAGAGGATGTAACCTCAGCGTAAAGACCTTCGGTTGCAAGATACATAATAGCAAAAGGTGTAGTTGCCGGTTCATTAATATAATTCTTGATGGCTTTTGCCTCATCTTTGATGCGAGTCTCAAGGGCTTTGCGAGCAGCGTCTAAAGCGGTAGCGTCAGCTGCGTCAGCCGCCTCACAGAGACGAGCGTAATCCTCCATTGGGAACTTACTGTCGATAGGAAGATATGCAAATTTTGATGAGTCCTCACCGGAAGGAATCTTAACAGCAAACTCAACGCGAGCGAGAGAGCCAGGCTTTGTTGCGACGTTCTTGTCGTACATACCTGGAATAGTCTGGTCAAGAATAGACTCAAGTTGAACCTCTGCCCAAGTACCACGTGCTTTAACATTTGTAAGTATGCGGTTGAGGCTTGTTACATTAGTTGTTACACCAGCTGAAAGTTCCTTCATCTCGCCGAGGGATTTATAAAGATTCTCAAGTTGCTCGGATACGGTTTTGAAAGAGCTGTCGAGACGTTTTGTAAGAGTGTCGTTGAGCTTTTCATCAACTGTCTGACGCATCTCGTCGAGTTTCTTTTCGTTGCTCTGCTGGAGCTTTGTGATTGAGGCCTCGTTACCCTCACGGATTTCACTCAAAGAGCGGTTGATGCGCTCACCGAGATTAATCTGTCCCTCAAGTGACTGCTTTTGAAATTCTGCAATCTGCTTATTTACGGCATCCTTATTATTTGCCTCCTCAATGCGAGAGCGATGGAACTCCTCAGCGGTTGTTCGCTGAAGGTCACGAATCTTATCCTCAACAGATTTGAACTCGTTATCAGAGTTACTCTGCCCCTTTTTAAGAAGCAAAATTAAGCAAGCCACAAGCAAGACTGCGATTATTACAAGTAGAATGTAAACAATAATAGGATTCATACACGTATATCCTTTCGTAGGTTAAAATTATTATATCATATTAACTGCCAATGTGTTAAAATATTAAAAAATGTAAAGGAGGCAAAATATGGATTTTTCTAAACCTATTATACAAAAGAGACATGTCCCAAAATCCGTACTTGTTATACTTATTTGCCTCATCATCTTAACTTTTACAGGTTGTTCAAAGAAAGCAGGAACAGTAATAGCCGCACCTATAAACTCTGTCCCTTATGGTTATGATCCACAGATAGCAGTTGGTACAGATTTAGAAACAATCATAAACAACATTTTTGAGGGCCTTGTTCGTATAGATGAAAAAGGTGATATCCAAAAAGCAATGGCCACAAACTGGTCCATTTCAAATGACGGATTGACTTACACTTTCACCATTCGCTCTGATTCAAAATGGCGTGTGCCAAAGAGCGCATCTCAAGCTCTCGGTGAGGACTTCATTAAAACTCTCGACACACGAGTTACTGCAGCTGACTTCGCATTTGGAATCAACCGTGCAATCAGCAAAACAACTGAAGCCCCTCTCGCATATACCCTCTCGGCTGTCGACAGTGCTTTTGCTAAGAACGACACCACTCTTATTATCAAACTTAAGAAACCATCTGAAGGTCTTTTGACCGCCCTTGCTTCTCCTCTCTGTATGCCTTGCAACGAGAAGTTCTTCAACGAAACAGCAGGACGTTATGGCTTATCAACATCTTTGATTCTTTCAAATGGACCTTTTTATCTCGGACTATTTGACCCGGATTTAGGCACTATTACTCTTAAGAAAAACGAACTCTACAAAGGTGATTATAAGCCTCTTAAGGACACGGTTCGTCTCTATGTTGAATCAAAGAACTATAATGTAAAAACTATCTCATTTGACGAATCAAAATCAATAAATGAAAAAGATTGGACAGTTAAACGTTATAAGAATGCAATCAAAACATTCTGCTTCAACTGTGACAATAAAGTCCTCTCGGACTATAAAAACATTCGCCTTGCTTTTGCACACTCAACAAATGTTGATGCTCTCGTAAAGAAGGGTATCTCACGAGCAGAAGGCGTAATCCCTTCAACATGTTCTCTTCAAGCGGGTGCATCCTACAGAGCCAACGCAAACATCTTAAGAGGACCTGAATATGATGTAAAGAAAGCAGCAGAGATCTACAACAAAGTAAAAGAGAAGAACGAGGCCCAAGAAGTACCGGACGACTTAAGTCTCGACCTAAAGCTTGTTTGTCTTGAGACAGATATAGACGATATCAAAACCATTCTTCAAGGTTGGCAAAAGGCATTTGGCATTGCGCTAACAATAACTCTTGAGCCATATGAGACACAGGAGGAACTTGATCAAGTAGTAAAGAAAGGCGAATACGATATTGCATATACAACCATCGTAACTTCGGACTTTCTTGCAAGTGAGTTCTTAAAGAACTTCACATCTACTTCAGACAAGAACACAATCAATCTTGACAGCTACCCATATGACTGCCTTGTGGACTACGCATACATGACCTCAACTAAAGATGAGTTGACCGAAGCTCTTGTAAATTGCGAGCAGTATCTTCTCGATAATGCATACTTCATTCCAACAATTATCAAAGACACTTATGTTGCATTTGATATCACTGGAGAAGGGGTAACACTCCAACCATCCGGAACAGTAATGTCGTTCTACAAAGCTAAATAAAGAAAACCCGCTCAATCGAGCGGGTTCTTTTTTATCTCTCGTATCTTCCTGACTTACCACCATCTTTAAGAATTAAGTAGCAATCAGAAATTACCATGCCTCTATCCACTGCTTTACACATATCATAGATAGTTAGGGCAGCAACATTAGCACCGGTTAAAGCCTCCATTTCAATACCAGTCTTATAAGTTGTCTCAACTGTTGAGATTGCCTTCACCTGTGTATCGGAAATGATTTCAAGATCAATTGAGATTGATTCAATAGGAAGTGGATGGCACATAGGGATGAGCTCATGAGTCTTCTTTGCAGCCATGATGCCTGCAATTCTTGCACATGAGAATACATCGCCCTTTGGAACTTTACCGTCACGGATGAGGTTCAAAGTTTCAGGTTTCATTGAGATGACAGCCTGAGCTTTTGCAATACGATGAGTGTATTCCTTTTCACCGACATTGACCATTCGAGCTTCACCGTTTTCATTTACGTGAGTTAATCCCATGTCTCATAGCCTCCTAATCTCTTAAGTCTTTCTTTTAGTTCATCGCTGTGAAGAACTTTGAGGAAGTCTTTTATTTTTTCACTGTCATATGCCTTCTCATCTATGAGGAGATCGTATTCCTCATTACAGATTGGAATGAAGTCAAGATCATATGTCTTTGCTGCAGAGTAGATGCCAAGACCAGCATCTGCTGTGCCCGAGGCAATCTGTGCGGCAACTGAGGTGTGGGTGAACTCCTCACGCTCATAGCCATAGATATCAGCGGCATTCATACCATTCTTCTTAATTAAATAGTCGCAGAGAATTCTTGTGCCTGCTCCCTTTTGACGGTTTACATAAGAGACATCATCACGGGCCATGTCCTTAAACTCTTTGATTCCCTTAGGATTACCTTTGGCAACCATAATTCCCTGGACACGTTTTACACCCTTCTCAAGTTTTACGCCACCATCTTTGAAGTACTTAGCTACAAATGATGTGTTGTACTCACCTGTCGCCTCATCGAGAAGATGGATGGCGCCCATCTGAGCCTCACCACGTTTTACTGCCATGATGGCGCCCATAGAACCAACGTGTGAAGAGGAGACAACAGAGTCAGGATTCTGTCTCTTTAAAATATCTGCCACCTCATCAATAAGTGGGTCATGGCTACCGATAATCGTGAGTGTGTTGTTGAGGTCCTGAATTGGTCTTAGCAAAGTAACCCTTACCTTGTCACCGGCCTCATAACCCTCACAGTCCTGAGGAACATCGATAATTCCGTCAGCCTTAACGAATGATGTTACAACACCCGCTCCACGGCTCAAAGGAGTGGCGATATATCCACCTTTGTCATCAACACCAAGGCGTACACGTACAAACTCTCTGTACTTTAAAGGGGAGGTCATAACTCTGCCGAGTGTTGCCTCAATCTCAGCCTGCTGGTGAAGATTTCTACCGGTCATAACCTCAATCACAGGTCTCATAATCTGATCAAGAACGATGATACCTGAAACCGGATAACCTGGTACGCCAAGGATTGGTTTCTTACCGGCATAACCTAAAATTGCAGGTTTACCAGGCTTGATGGCGATGCCGTGATAGAGCATCGTGCCAACAGTTGAAACTGCGAGTGATGAGTAGTCATCACGTCCAGCTGAGGAACCCGCATTGATAATAACGGCATCGCATTCCTCAACCGCTTTCTTCATAGTATTAATAATATCCTCTTTAATATCCTTAACTATTGGGTAAGTCTTTGGAACTGCACCCCAAGATGAGAGGATACCTGAGAAGATTGTTGAGTTAAACTCGATAATGTCGCCAGGTTTTGGGTCTGTGCAAGGGGCAACAATCTCGTCTCCGGTTGGGATGATGCCGACAACAGGAGGCTTAACAACGGAGACCTCCATTACGCCACCGGCGAGCATAGCGCCGAGCGCTGCTGGTGTGATAACTGTGTATGAGGGCAAAATCATATCGCCTGCACAGACATCCTCACCTACCTGGCGAACGTGTTGCCATGGCACTGCCGCACCGTAGAGGAGTACGTCGTCACCATCACGTACAACGTCCTCAATCATAACAACGGCGTCAGTGCCCTCAGGCATTGGGTCACCGGTATCAACCTGGATAAACTGAGAAGCATCAAGTCTTACAGGTGTGGTCTCTGTTGCACCGAAAGTGACGTTTGCCATAAGAGCAATTCCGTCCATTGCGGATGCATTGTAATGAGGAGCACAGATGTGAGCATAGACAGCCTCAGCTGTCACTCTACCCAATGCCTCAAATACTGGAATTGTCTCAGAAACAGGTGTGAGACCTTCAGCCTTTAATGCTGTAATATAGCTCTCAACAGCGATGTCGAGGTCCTCGTTTGTCAAATACTCATATTTCAAAACAACTCGACCTCCACTTCATCACCCTGTGAGATACCCTCACAGTCTCTGCTGATTCTAATAAATCCATCTATAGTTGAGAGGTTACTTACAAGTCCAGACTTAGCATAGACTGGTTCAACCATCTCTCTACCATCTTTCTCTATGAGCTTTACACCCATACACTCCTCTCTTCCGTGATTACTTGGAATTGAGAGTGCAACTGGCAAAGTCTTCTTAAGAGATTTTGATTTTCCAAGGTCTCCGCTCATCGTAAGAACAAGTGGTTTTACAAATAAACTGAAGACATAGAATGCTGCGAGTGGGTGGCCAGGAAGGCCGAAGCAAGGTTTGCCATCAATGTTTGCGAGGATGGTTGGCTTGCCAGGTTTGATTGCTATTCCGTGGAAGAGCACATCGCCGAGCATATCATAAGCCTTGAATGTGGCGTCCTTGACACCGACAGAACTGCCGCCTGATACAACCACCATATCACAGGAAGAGACAGCATCTTTTACTGCCTTCTCAAGGAGAGGTAATTCATCGACAACAATTCCGATTCTATATACTTCACAGCCAAGCTCGATAAGAGCTGCAGAAAGTTCATAACTGTTTATGTCTCTAATCTGTGCGCCAACTGGATTCTTTGTAACATCGATGAGTTCGTCTCCAGTTGAGATAACCGCAACCTTGAGTTTCTTATACACTTTTACCTTGGAGTATCCAAGTGATGAGAGGGCTGCAATATGGCGAGCTGAAAGTCGGACCCCCGACTTTAAAACTGCCTGCCCCACTTTTACGTCATCACCCTTGAAAGTCACATACTGTCCTGGAGCAGACGGTTTCAGCATGGCGCGAGTACCGTCACCATAGTCCTCTGAGAACTCAAGCATAACCATCGCATCTGCGCCGGCTGGCAGCTCGCCACCTGTAGGCACATATGCACACTGGTCCTTCTCAATTTCAAAAGTTGGCGCCTCACCCATCAACACTTCACCCTTAAAATCAAGTATTGCTGGTACTGAGTCAGAACATCCAAAAGTATCAGCGGCTTTTACTGCAAAGCCGTCGACAGTTGATCTGTTGAAACCAGGAACATCCTCTTTAGAGATGATATCCTCTGCAAGAATACAACCAACAGAGTCGAGGATTTTTACTTCCTCAACGTCAACTGATACTTTTCCGAACGTATCAAATATAATCTTTTCAGCTTCAGCTGAAGTCTTTACCGTTAACATAAATGCACCTACCTATCTGGCACATTCACTTGCCTCGCCAATCAAGATCTCGATACCATGGCGAAGTGGTTCAATAATGACCTCAAGGCTCTCTTTTACAGCCTTTGGTGAACCAGGCATATTGATTACAAGAGTGTTCTTACGAATGCCTGCATAGGCTCTTGAGAGCATAGCTTTATTTGTTATTTGCATTGATGCTGCACGCATAGCCTCTGGAATACCAGGAACCTCACGAGAGCACACTGCCTTTGTGGCATCAGGAGTTACATCTCTCTGAGAGAAGCCTGTGCCTCCAGTAGTAAAGAGAACGTTTGCGATATCCTCATCGGCAATTCTCTTTATCTCTTTTCTTATCTCATCAAAGTCATCTGGGATGACTTTGTAATCTACAACTTCATAACCATATGGTTCAATGAACTCTTTGATAGCTGGACCTGAGAGATCTTCACGCTCACCTCTTGAGCCCTTGTCGGACATTGTGAGGACAGCTGCCTTTATGATGATTTTTTCTTTATTTTCACTCATAATCTGCACCTCTCAGTTCATTTCAAGTTCTTTTACACAGTTGCCTTTAACCTCATCCATAAGGAAGCTAAAAGCATCAAGTGCATGTGGACGAGTGTCTGCACCTATAAGCACATACATAATGTCGTCCCCAACTTCGAGTTTACCAGAGCTAAGCTCTGCACGAACATAGTAGATACCAGTCATCTCAAGTGTCTTTGAAACAACTCTATCCACCATTGCCTTCTCATATGAGAAGATCATTCCAGTAACAGGTTCGGAATCGATTCCCTGTCGAACCTGTGCTTTTGCAGTACCACGAACTACACCATTATGCATCAGGTACATGCCACATTTGTCAGCATCTGGAGCCTTTTTGGCCTCGTCAAGCCACTTATTAAGGTCTACCATAACTACTCCTTATCCGCCTATTCTACTCATAGGACTTTCTTCAATATCCTCAGCACCAAAATAATCATTAAAGATATGCTGCTTAGGCTTTTCGGCAACAGCTTTTTCTATTGCCTTTGCTATTTCTTCATCGGTTGCTCCCGCTCTTATAATATTGCGGAGGGAAACACCTTTATCATATTGAAGACAGAGTTTCAAAAATCCCTCTGCCGTCAAACGAACACGATTACAGCTCTCACAGAAACTGCAGGTCATAGCTGAAATCATTCCAACTACACCGACAAATCCTTCAGGCTTATAATACTCAGCTGGGCCATTACCAAACTTCGCATCAAGCTTATAGAGAGGTCCATAAACATTTGCTATTGATTTGAATATGTCCTCCTTTGGAACACATTTTTCAAAATCATTTTTACCAACTGGCATATACTCAATAAATCGAACTGCAATGTTGAGGTCCTGTGCAAGTCCCGCAATTGATGCGAGCTCGTCATCATTTACACCCTTCATTGCAACGCAGTTTATCTTCGTTTTAATACCGCTGCCCTCACAAAGTTTTATTGCCTCGATAACCTTTTCAAATCCCTCGCGCCTTGTTATCTCCTTAAAGCGCTCCGGATTGATTGTGTCGAGACTGATGTTTACTGCGTCGAGGCCAGTATTTTTCAAAGCCCCAAACTTCTCAGGAATCAACGTTCCGTTAGTTGTGATTGAGACAGTTTCAATGCCAGGGGTCTTCTTAATATCTGCAATTAAGTTCTCAATGCCCTTACGAACAAGTGGCTCTCCACCAGTGAGCCTGATGTTCTTGATACCGAGACTTGCGAAGATTCCAACAAGTCTCATTATCTCTTCATAAGACAAAATGTCGCAGTGAGAAATAGGTTCAACACCCTCCTCTGGCATACAGTAAACGCAGCGGAGGTTGCATCTGTCAGTTACAGATATTCTTAAATAATCAATATTTCTCCCAAAACTATCTTTCATAGAGTCCCCATATGAGCCGGAGCAAAAGCTCCGGCTCAATTAATTCAACTAGTCGAGGTTAACAACAATCTTGTTTGCATGCTTAACAGATGCGCCCTGGTTTGTCTCTGTTACGAAACGTGTTGGACCATATCCATTTGCAACAAGACCTGTGTAGCCCTCATCGTTCTCATCATATACAAGTGGATAACCATTTACAGCATAGCAAACAATAATTGGCTTACGCTGTCCATTGCCATCAACAACACCCTTTTCAAGTGCTTCCATACCGAAGATTGAAAGGAGATCCTTTGAATAGCCATCACTTGCATAACCGTTTACAGATGTTGGATTTGAAAGATCAAAATCTCCACCCGCTGCGTACTTAACAAGACCCCAGAGATTGATACCTTCGCATGTGCCAAGGTCAAGAACTGTATAGTCTGTACGCTCAACAAGGTCAGTCAAAGCCTCGAGTTCCTTTCGCGTAAGTAAAGTTGACATTCTCTGCTTCGATAATCATGACAATGTCTTCCTTTGCTTATAGAGAAGTATTGCATAGAACGGAGCACCTATGAGACCAGTCAAAATACTTACTGGCATCTCAGCAAGACTTATTGTTCTTGTGATTGTATCAACAAGGAGAAGGAAGATACCTCCCATAAGGCCTGCTGTAGGAATAAGTTTTGTATTATTAGGACCAACACACATTCTTGCAAAATGAGGAATTACAAGTCCTATCCAACCAATAGTACCTGAGATACAAACTGAGCTTGCTGTCATAAGTGTTGCACATGCAATTGCAATATTACGAACAACAACTATGTTTGCACCGAGCGATTTAGCTTCAGACTCACCCATTGAGAGGATATCGAGCCACCAGGACATTGCAAAGAGGATAACCGTTGGGATTACCATTGTTAAGATTACACTCTTAATCTCACCGATAGTTACATATGAGAAACTACCCATTGTCCAATATGTGATAGCTGCAAGTTCTGTCTCTGGATCAGCCACATATTTAATAAAGCCGAGGATGGAGCTCATCGCACCACCAACGATTACACCGGACAATACCAGCATAATATTTGAATCCGACCTCATAATCGTTGGAATCATTACTGTTGTCAAAACAGCGATGATACCTCCGATAAATGCAAAGCCTGAGAGATATATTCCACTGAGTCCCATGAGAATCGCAATGGCAGCACCGATGCAGGCACCGTTTGATACACCGAGGAAGTCAGGAGATACAAGAGGATTCTTAAAAATACTCTGGTATGCAACGCCTGACATCGCGAGCATCATACCGCAGAGAATACTGGCAACTATTCTTGGAATTCGAAGACCCATTACAACGTTCTTCGTCATCTCCGAATATGCGCCGCCTCTTCCAAAAATCTCACCAAAGAGAACATCGAGACTTTCTTTTGCGGTGATCGGGTACTTACCTGCGCAGAGAGCTATTACAATACATCCTGCAAGAATTGCAAGTAGAAGTAGGTCAAAGCCAAATGCATAGAAGTTCTTTTTCTTAGAATTCGTATCCAATCTCTTCACCTGTGAATGTCTTTCCATAGAGGAAAGTGTAATAATTATCTATCTTTTCCTGTAAGAGCTCAGCTGAGCAAACATCTGGGTACATGCAGTGCATCATGTAATACATTGCAAGGACAAAGCCAGGACCTGGCATATCCCAAGAATCAATCTTTGCTGGAATCTGATAGATATCGTGATTCTTAACTGCTGTCATTGCTGACCAAGATGAATCCTCATAGAAACTGTCCATCTTATAGTCAAGAACTGCTGAACTTGTTACAAAGAGGAAATCAGGGTTGAGTTCAAATACCTTCTCAACGCCACAGTCTGCCCAGTATCTCTCCTCGTCACCTACAATACCATCAACGAGTGTGATGGCACCAATTCTCTGGAGCATAAGAGTCTGAAGCATATCCTCGCCTGCAACACGTGAATACTCAGAGCCCATACAGAGAGCTGTCTTCTTAGCATCTGCTGGAATAGTCTTAGCAAGCTTATCAATTTCAGCGAGCTCACCGTTGAGATAATCAATAATCTCTTTTGCACGATCCTCACATCCAAGAGCTTTACCAAGCATCTCATATGCCTGAAGTACTTCCTCAGGAATCTCAGCTGAGAGAGTGATTGATGGAATACCAAGTCTTGATGCGATATCAATCTTCTCCTGATCAGAGATCTTACAGATATAAAGATCTGGTGCGGTAGCGGCAAGAGCCTCAGAATCGAGGTTGTTTGTTGTACCGATTGTGCCAGCGCTGATAATAGGGTCACCAGCAAGGCGGTAGAAAGATTTATTCTTAAAGTTGATTGCAAGTACTCTGTCAGAAATCTGAAGAGTTGAAAGGAAAGGAGTTACAACACCATAAGTTGATGCAACAGTGATACTCTTTGTATCTGCAGGAATATCAACCTCTCTGCCCATCATATCTGTGATGGTAATGACATCAGCCTTTGGCTTATCCTCCTGTACTGCGCCCTGCTTTGCACAAGCGGCAAATGAGAAGCACATTGCGAGAATTAAAAGAAGAGCAATTAATCTTTTCATTTTTGAAATCTCACTTTCAATTTATTTTAATCAACGTTATACCCGAGTTCTTCACCAGTGAATGTAATGCCATAGAAGAAGTCATAGAAATTATCTATTCTTTCCTGAAGCATCTCTGATGTCATTACATCTGGATACATGCAGTGCATCATATAACATGTGCCAAGGATAAATGCTGGACCTGGCATATCCCAAGAGTCAAGTCTTGCAGGAATCTGACAGAGATGATCATTCTGAACAGCCTTCATACCTGACCATGCATTCTCCTCATAGAGGTTGCTCAACTTATATTCAAGTGGAGCAGAACTTGTTACGAAAATGAAGTCTGGATTGTAATCAAAGATTTTCTCAACACCAGCTTCAAACCACTTCGTATTATCAGGAACTTCCTCAACTACAGAGATACCGCCTGCGAATTTAATCATTGAACACTGAAGCATATCAGCACCGGCGAGCTGTCCCATCATAGTTCCAAGACAAATAGCAGTTACCTTTTTATCATCAGGAATTGTCTTTGCAAGTTCCTCTATCTCTTTAATCTGACCATCAATGAAATTGACAATCTCAGTAGCTCTCTCTTCACATCCGAAACATTTGCCGAGGAGTATATATGTCTCTTTGACCTGATCAGCAGATTCAATGTATACACCCACTGTTGGAATGCCGAGTGCGAGACCCGCCTCTTTCTTGTCTGTACCAGAGGTTCTAGTTACGAGAATACTTGGTGACAATGTCGCAAGAGCTTCCGAATCAATTGCGAAACTTCCGATATCACCAGTCTTAAGAATCGTCTCATCAACCTTACGCATGAAGCCCTTATTCTTAATCGTTGTTGCAAGAACACGATCAGACATCTGGAGTGTTACAAAGAACGGTGTAATTACACCATAGTTTGAAGCAACAGTGTTATGCTTTGTGTCGGCTGGAATCTCGACTTCCAAGCCTTCCATATCAACAACTGTTATTGTCTCTGGAGTTTCCTTGTCATCAGGAACTGTATCGCTCTTACTGCAAGCGACTAATGAGAGACACATTGTGAAGATAAGAATTAAAGAAATTAGTTTTTTCATAAGCAATAAATTAGTCTACGCTATAGCCAAGTGTTTCACCGTCGAATGTCATTCCGTAGAATGTGTTATAGAAATCATCGATTTCTGCCTGAAGCATCTCTGATGTCATAACATCTGGATACATGCAGTGCATCATATAATAAATGCCAAGAATAAATGCTGGACCTGGCATATCCCAAGAATCTATCTTTGCAGGAATTAAGCACATGTGATTATTCTTCACTGCCGTCATACCTGACCAAGATGAATCCTCATAGAGATTACTGAGTTTATAATCAAGTGGGTTTGAGCTTGATACGAAGATGAAGTCTGGGTTATATGAGAATACTTTCTCAACACCAACCTCAACCCACATCTCATCGTTTGCAACTTCCTGAACTTTGCAGATACCGCCAGCTCTTTCAATCATCATCGTCTGAAGCATATTTGCACCAGAGATCTGGCCGAGTTTTGAGCCCATACAAATTGCTGTGACTTTTCTTTCCTCTGGGATTGTTGCTGCGAGTTTCTCAATATCTTTGAGTTCAGCATCAATGTAACTTACAAGTTCAGCTGCGCGTTCCTCACATCCAAACACCTGACCGAGGAATGTATATGCACCTGTAACCTCTTCAGCAGATTCAATGTAAATTGAAAGTGTTGGGATGTTGAGCTTTTCACCGATGGCAATCTTTTCTGCCTCTGTCTTTCTACAGAGGAGAATTGATGGATTTAATGCTGCGAGCTTCTCTGAATCCAATGTAAGGTTACCAATATCGCCTGTGTTGATAATCACTTCATCAACCTTGCGAAGGAAGCCTTTATTCTTAAGAGTTGTTGCGAGAACTCGATCAGACATCTGAAGAGTTACAAAGAAAGGAGTGACAACACCATAAGTTGTTGCAACAGTATTGTTCTTTGTGTCAGCCGGAATTGCTACTTCATTACCAGCCATATCAACGACTGTAATCGTATTAGCATCCTGTGTCTCATCCTTCTTTTCCTCATTTGCAGTTCCACATGCAACAAGAGAGAGGCACATAATAAGCGCGAGGAGAAGAGCAACTATTCTTTTCATCTTTTAAACCCGCTTTCATTCTTTATAAAATTTCAACGTCGTTTACGTCCCAAAGGAGCCATGCGAAAAGTGATTCAGAAACTTTTGTTATCTTTCCGTCCACTGCCATATTTTCCATGAGGTAATCAAAAGTCTTCTTAACTTCTTCCTCTGTTGGGTCATGATCACGAAGGACGTTTATTGTTACACCCTTTGCCTGATCCATTGTAAGGTCAAAGGTCTGAGTGATTATCTCTTTGTAATATTTAACCTCTGGATGATATCCCATCTGCCAAAGAATATTGAAAAGGCAATATGTTGAACTGTTACCCCATTTATTTGAAACAGGCTGTCCGTATACATTTTCCTTAACTGCATTTCTAAGGTTATCTTTTCTGTATACAAAGCTATTGTTAACACAGAAACCACGGCTAACCTTGTTTACTTTCTCGATTGATTTAAGGCCGTCCATTGCAGGAGTTAAAGATGTAAATACTAAATCATATTTATTCTCCCAACCTGCAGCGTCAACATCAAAGTTTAAAAAGTCACATTCAAGATAGTCTACGTTTGTAAGGCCAAGTCTGTCTGCGTCTTCTTTACAGTACTCGAGCATCTTAGGTGAGATGTCAGAGCATGTAACCTGCTTTGCTGTCTTTGCAAACTTCATTGCGTAATTACCGGAACCACAACCGATATCAATTACACATGAATCAGGAGTAATAACCCCGCGGCCCACAAGGAAGTCAGCCATATCTCTACACTGTCTGTCCTTAATCTCCTGAATCTCAGGTGGATCTTTTTTCCAACCACCTGCGAGTCGATCCCAAGTTTCCTTGGTGTGCTTCATACCATCCTTTGGCTGTCCCGAAGCCCAAAGTTGATCGAAGTATTCAATGTCTCTGTTTTCCATAATTGTCTCCCATAACAAAAAATAAGACAGTTCCGCATTTGGAACTGTCTAATGTACAGAATTCGATTGGGCAGAATTATAGATTATTAAAAATAAACTATCATCTTACCCAAGTGTCTTCTACTACAGCTTTTTTTCCAAACACGGGAGGCGAGGTGTAACACCTCACCCTCGAACAGGCTTTATTTTACGCTTCACCTGTTCTGGCCCCTCGTCCACAGGGGCTCGAAAGCTGAATTAATACCCTCAAATTATAACATACTAAAATGTATAAAATCAATTATAATATATAATTATATATAGACACGTGTACAGAAATTTGTGCAACTTACACATCATAAAAATAAGTCCAGCTTCTGCTGGACTTATTAATTATATTTCAGAACTAAAAAATTCTAAAAATTCTTTCATATCAGATGTCTCTGGATTATCAAGCACTTTTAATTTTTCACCTTGCTCAACAATCTTTCCATCCTTCATAAAAACGACTACATCAGCAAGTCTTCTAGCCTGATTGATAGAATGGGTAACCATAATAATTGTGGCTCCTTTTTCATCTCTATAACGACGGATAACATCCTCTGCAATTATAGTAGATTCAATATCCATTGCGGCCGTAGGCTCGTCGAGAAGGAGGACATCAGCGCCGCTCAAAATTGTTCGGCAAAGCGCCATACGCGCGGTCTCGCCGCCCGACAACTTGTGCGCTTTTTCCCTCCTCAAATGGTCAATTTTGAGCTCCTTCATGAGCTCTTCTGCGGCCGCCTTTTTCTCCTCTGTTTTATGCCCAGAGAGCATAATATTTTTATCCGTGCGCATCTTAAATGCATAGTTCTTTTGAGGCATAAAACAATGGGTCTGACCGTCAAAATCAATCACTATTTTATCCTTGAATTTATCTGTTTTTAATGTTCCTCCAAGTATCCTAAGAAGTGTGGATTTGCCACTACCATTTGCTCCTACAATAACGTAGATACGTCCTTTTTCGAACTCGAGCGTCTCGATATCGAGAACAACTTTACCCTCATATTCTTTTCTAATATTTTCTATTCTCATCTGTCATCCACCACCCTTTCAGATAGTAAATGAACAATGATATTTACAAGAAGGGCAAGGGCCATTAGGATTATACCAATTGCCATAGCCTTTGAGAAATTTCCCCTGCTTGTATAATTCATAATCGCGGTTGTCATAACGTTAGTCTTAAATACAATCGCTCCACCAACCATAGAAACAGCACCGACCTCTGCGATTGATCTCGCAAAGCCAGCAAGATATGTAGATACTATTTGGTACTTTGTCTCAACTATTGTGAGCCAAAGAGTCTTAGGAAAAGAGAGCCCCATTCCCTTCGTTGTCTCACGAAGATTTGGTACAATTCCCGATAAAAATGTTTCTGTGTTTGCTGCAACAATTGGAGTTATAAGCAAAACTTGAGCAACAACCATACCTTGAACAGTATAGAGAAGTTGAAGATGGCGAAGTGGTCCGACACCTGAAAAAGCGATATAGCATATAAGGCCACAGACAACGGGTGGCATACTCATCAAAGTTCTATTAAACACTATAAGTCCACGTCTTCCAGGGAAACGTGTTAACGCCAAAAAAGCCCCAAGGGGCACTCCTAAAAGGAGTGCCACCAAAGAGCTTGAAAAGCACATCTTGAGAGTAACTTCAATAATATTCATGAGCTCAAGGTCCCGTGACGCAATGAGTTCTATTGCTTTTACAAAAATATTATGCATTAATCTTATGCAGCCTTATCAAGATCTGCAAGGAATGCAGCATAGTCATTAGAAGCTGTGAGGAACGTAGCCTTATCTGTAAGGATATAAGCGCCCATCTCGTCAGCCATCTTAATGCAAGCACCCATACCAGCATTAGCTGATACGTACCAATCTGTGTAGTCAGCTATTGAAGCAGCATCAGTTGTAATACCAAGATCTTCTGCCCAAAGCTTAATCTCTGCCTTATGTGTACCAGATTCATCACCACGAGAGATGAACTTAGCTTCACCAGCAGCACCCTTTTCAGCGATAAGAGCGAAAGCGTCCTTAACTGAAGGAGCATCCTTAACACCGATTGGGTCGTCTGTAGGACCTACAAGTACAAAGTAGTTGTACATAAATGTAAGTCTCTCAGCCTTCATGCCATCGATAACTCTAGCGAAACCTGCTTTAACGAAGTCTTCCTCAGATGACTTAGCATGAACAAGAATAACATCAGCATTACCAGCCTGAGCAGCTGCGATTGCCTTACCTGTACCTGCTGAAGCAACTTCTACCTTGTAACCATACTTCTCTTCAAATACTGGAAGGATAGAACCAAGGAGACCAGAGTCGTTTACAGATGTTGTTGTTGAAAGACGAATTGTCTTTGTCTCGTCTGTAGCCTTATCAATCTTAGCAGTTGACTTTGGAGCATCATCCTTAAGTGTGAAGAGTGCTGTTCCATAAGTGTCCTTACCATAAGCAGCACAGAGATCAAGACCTTCTGAAAGGAGCCAGTTGATGAAAGCATCAGCACCAGCTGTGTTGATCTTAACGTCTGCTACAGCGTTACCGTCAGCGTCAACCCACTTAGCATCTGGGTTTACAGCGATAACTGTGTAGTTGTTGATCATTGCATCATCCTGCTCATAGAGGATTGAAAGACCAATTGTCTGCTCTGGAGTTGCTGGTTCTGTTGGATCTTCTGGAGTTACTGGAGCTTTTGCACAAGCTGCAAATCCAAGAACCATAACAAGAGCCATCATAAGAGCTACGAGTTTTCTGAGTTTCATTGTGAAATCTCTCCTTTTATTTTTTTTCGTAAAAAATAACGGTGAACCCATATGGTCATGGATTCACCGAAAGTCCCAAAACTATCGACTGATTCCTTTCCAAACACGGGAGGCTACTACGTTTCCAAAATAACCCTGATCATATTTCCATGGCTAATGCTTTAGGAAAAATGATTCGAAACCATAAGGTCACTATTAATTTTACCTAAATGATAATATCACAATTTAAAGTAAAAAAGCAACTGAATAAAATAAAAAACCCGAAGAGCGTCCTCTTCGGGTCTTGTTATTTAACTATATGCGTATTAATTAAACAAGCTCAATAATGCACATCTCAGCTGCGTCGCCGCGACGTGGGCCTGTCTTAATAATACGGCAGTAACCGCCGTTAACGTCCTTGTACTTAGGACCAATCTCGTCAAAGAGCTTCTTAGCTACGTCTTCTTTTGTTACGTAAGCCATAACCTGTCTCTTGTTAGCGAGTGTAGCGTCCTTAGAGAGAGTAATCATCTTCTCTGTCATTGAACGTACTTCTTTTGCGCGGGTAACGGTGGTTTCAAGTTTGCCATTTTCAAGCAAGTATGTAACCATACCACGAAGCATAGCCTTGCGGTGGTCGCTTGCTCTACCAAGTTTTCTTGTGCCTGGCATTTAAAACACTCCTTCCCTTAATCTTCTTCTTTACGAAGTGCGAATCCGAGTGACTCGAGTTTAGCAACTACTTCGTCAAGAGACTTCTTGCCGAGGTTACGAACCTTCATCATATCGTCTTCGGACTTATTAGTAAGGTCTTCTACTGTATTAATGCCTGCTCTCTTCAAGCAATTGAAGGAACGAACAGACAAATCAAGTTCTTCAATGGTCATCTCGAGAACCTTTTCTCTTGAGTTGTCGTCCTTTTCAACAAGAACGTCGCCCATGTCAGGGTTATCTGATAAGTCGATGAACAACTTGAGGTGATCGTTGAGGATCTTGGCACCAAGGGAAACAGCTTCTTTAGCAGAAATTGTTCCGTTAGTCCATACTTCGAGAGTGAGCTTATCAAAGTCGATACGCTGACCTACACGAGTATTCTCAACAGTATAATTAACCTTTAAAACAGGTGTATAAATAGAGTCGATAGCAATTACGCCGATTGGTGGGTTCATTTCAGCCTTATTTCTTTCAGCTGAGATGTATCCACGACCTACATCAGCAGTAAGTTCCATTGAGAGCTTAGCGTTCTTGCCAAGGCTTGCAATGTGGAGCTCAGGGTTTAAGATTTCAACATCTGAATCACCCTTGATGTCACCAGCAAGTACTTCGCCTTCGCCAGAAGCCTCAACGTACAATGTCTTTGGGCCATCGCCATTTATCTTGAGGATTACGCTCTTCAAGTTAAGAACTATCTCAGTAACGTCTTCTTTAACGCCTTCGATTGTTGTGAACTCGTGAAGAACGCCATCAATCTTTACGGATGTTATAGCATAACCTGGGAGAGATGAAAGAAGTACACGACGAAGGCTGTTACCTACGGTTGTACCGAAGCCTCTCTCAAGTGGTTCTAAAGTGAACTTGCCATAAGTGTCGCCAGTGTCGAGACATTCAACATTTGGCTTTTCGATACTAATCATTCAAAACCCTCCTTAAGATAATTGTGATGTCGCAATATTAAAATTATGCGGCATTATTTGGAGTAGAACTCAACGATGTAATGCTCTTCAACAGGAGCTGCGATCTGCTCACGCTCTGGAAGATTAATAATCTTACCAGCGTTGTCCTTCTTGTCGAGCCATGTTGGTACTGGTCTTGAACCGTTTGCTTCAATAATTACCTTGAAGCTCTCAGTATCAGCACTCTTCTCCTTGATTGATACTACGTCACCTGACTTAAGAAGATATGAAGGAATATCACACTTCTTACCGTTTACTTTGAAGTGGCCGTGTGTTACAAGCTGTCTAGCCTGCTGGCGAGAGCTTGCCCAACCGAGTAAGTAAACTACGTTATCAAGACGACTTTCGCAAATCTTGAGTAAGTTTTCACCAGTCATGCCTTCCATTTTCTCAGCCATAAGGAAATACTTGTGGAACTGGCCTTCCTGGATACCATAGTATCTACGAGCCTGCTGCTTTGTGCGAAGCTGGATACCATATTCTGAATTCTTTTTACGTCCCTGGCCATGCTGACCTGGTGCGTATGAGCGGCGCTCGAGTGCGCACTTGCCTGTGTAGCATCTGTCACCCTTGAGGAAAAGCTTCTTGCCCTCACGGCGGCACTGCTTACAAACGGCACCTGTGTATCTTGACATAATGTTTTCCTCCTAAAATTATACGCGTCTTCTCTTTGGTGGGCGGCAACCGTTATGAGGAATTGGAGTAACGTCCTTGATTGATGTTACTTCAAGACCAGCTGTCTGAAGTGCACGGATAGCAGCTTCACGACCAGCGCCTGGGCCCTTAACATAAACTTCAACAGTCTTCATACCGTGGTCAACAGCAGCCTTTGCAGCTACTTCAGCAGCTGTCTGAGCAGCGAAAGGAGTAGACTTCTTAGAACCTCTGAAGCCCATTTCACCAGCTGATGCCCATGACACAGCGTTACCCTGTGTGTCAGTGATTGTTACGATAGTATTGTTGAAAGTGGATTGGATATGTGCCGCACCGCGGTCAATATTCTTGCGGTCACGACGTCTACGTGTGGCTGTGGTTTTCTTTGTACCTTTAGTAGCCAATTGTACCCCTCCCTAATTACTTCTTCTTGTTTGCAACGGTTCTCTTTGGACCCTTGCGTGTACGAGCATTTGTCTTTGAACGCTGACCTCTTACTGGAAGTCCCTTTCTATGACGAATGCCACGGTAGCAACCGATTTCAACAAGTCTCTTGATCTCAAGAGCTGTTTCTCTTCTAAGGTCACCCTCTACCTTAAGGTTGTGGTCAATGTACTCACGAAGCTTAGCTACGTCGTCTTCAGTTAAATCCTTAACGCGAACGTCAGGATTTACACCTGTGGCAGCAATGATATCTTTTGCTGTCTTCTGACCAATACCATAAATGTAAGTAAGGGCAACTTCAATTCTCTTATCTCTTGGTAAATCTACACCTGAAATACGAGCCATTTCTGCACCTCCATAAATAGTGGGTTAGGACTAATAATTAGCCCTGGCGTTGTTTGTGCTTTGGATTTTCGCAGATAACCATAACTTTACCATTGCGCTTGATTACCTTGCACTTATCGCACATTTTCTTTACAGAAGGTCTGACTTTCATTTGTGTTACCTCCTAAAAATTTACTAATCAATTACTTTGAGCGCCATGTTATACGTCCTCTTGTGAGGTCGTATGGCGACATTTCTACTGTTACCTTATCACCTGGAAGAATACGAATGTAGTTCATTCTAAGTTTTCCAGAGATGTGGGCTAAAATCTGGTGACCGTTTTCGAGTTCTACCTGGAACATAGCGTTTGGTAATGCCTCTACAACAGTACCTTCTATTTCGATCATATCCTGCTTTGACATATGTTAACCTCCCTTACACTTTCGTGAGAATTACTGGACCATTGTCAGTAATTGCAACTGTGTGTTCGAAGTGAGCGGACAAAAGTCCGTCTGCTGTTTTGACTGTCCATCCATCTGGCAACTGCTTAATTTTATATGTGCCCTGATTAATCATAGGCTCAATCGCAATTGTCATACCTGGAAGAAGTCTTATGCCTCTGCCGGCTGTACCGAAATTTGGTACGCCGGGGTCTTCATGAAGCTTTGTGCCTACGCCGTGGCCTTCGTATTCACGAACGACGCCGTAGCCACGTTCCTCGCAGTAAGTTTGTACTGCGCTTCCAATGTCGCCAATTCTGCCACCAGCGACAGCCGCCTTGATGCCCTCGTAGAGAGATTCACGAGTGGTGTCAAGCAAACGCTGAGCATCAGCACTTATTGTGCCAACTGCAAATGTAGCAGCATTGTCTCCGTTGTATCCATTAATTTTTGCGCCAAGGTCAATTGAGACGATGTCGCCGTCCTTTAGGATACGACTTTTACTTGGTATTCCATGAATAACCTCGTCGTTTATGGAAATACATGCAGTGCCAGGGAAACCATATAATCCAAGGAAGTTGGGTTCTGCTCCCTGCTTGATTATAAAGTCATGGGCAATCTTATCTATCTCCCAAGTGGAAATACCTGGTTTGACTGCCTCCCCAGCAACTTGTAGTGCTTCCGCTGATATCTTACACGCTTCACGCATAAGCTCGAGTTCACGAGATGTCTTCAGCACTATCATGTATTAGTCCTCTAATGCCTTGACAACTTTAGCTGTAATGTCGGCTACGCTGCCAAGTCCTTCAACAGTTCTAAGCTTACCTGTGCCATCATAGTAACCCTTAAGAGGTTCTGTCTGATCATGATAAACCTTGAGTCTGTCGGCAACTGTTTCTGGAGCATCATCCTTGCGCTGAACAAGAGTTGCTCCACAGCTATCACAAATACCCTCTTTTACAGGCTTTTTATTGATGAGGTGGTAAGAAGCGCCACAATCTGGGCAAACTCTACGACCTGTCATACGTTCAGCAATTGCCTCATCTGGTACATCGATATCAACAACTTTGTCAATTACGATACCCATTGAGTCAAGAGCCTCAGCCTGAGGGATTGTTCTTGGGAAGCCATCAAGGATGAAACCGTTTTCGCAGTCACCCTTTGCGAGGCGTTCCTTAATTATTCCAATAACAACCTCATCTGGAACAAGCTGGCCAGCCTCAATAAACGCTTTAGCCTTAAGGCCCATCTCTGTGCCATTCTTTAAAGCTTCGCGAATAATGTTACCAGTTGAAATTGTTGGGATGTTGTACTTGTCGGCAATAATTTCTGCCTGTGTACCTTTACCTGCTCCTGGAGCACCTAAAAAGATAATATTCATAATAAGCCTCCTATTAGTCGAGGAATCCCTTATAATGACGCATCATCATCTGAGATTCAAGCTGACGAACAGTTTCAAGAGCTACACCAACCAAGATGATTACAGATGTACCACCAAGAGAAATATTCATTGGTGCTGGACAACAAAGTCTAGTAATCTGTGAGAAGAAGATTGGACAAATTGCAACAACGCTTATAAGAAGAGCGCCGAGCAATGTAATTCTTGAAAGAACCTTAGCAATATAATCTGATGTTGGTTTACCAGGTCTGATACCAGGAATAGAACCGCTGTTCTTACGAAGATTGTTTGCCATTTCAATTGGGTTGTACTGAATAGCAGCATAGAAATAAGCGAACATGATAATAAGAATAAAGTAGATTATTCCATAGAACCAGTTGGTTGAATCGAACAAGCCAAAGAACTTGTCCCATCCGCCGCCCTGCTTGATTCTGTTACCAAAGAACATCTCAAGTGTTGGTGGAAGAGAAAGGATTGAGCTTGCGAAAATGATAGGCATAACGCCTGACATATTAACCTTAATAGGCATATGTGTGTTCTGTCCGCCGTACATTTTACGACCAACTACACGCTTAGCATAAGCAACTGGAAGTCTTCTCTCTGAGTTGTCAATCCATACGATAAATACTACAAGTGCAATCATTATGATGAGTGCAAGTGGAGCAAATAAGTAGTAGAGACCGCCATACTGGAAGTATCCAAAGATGTAAGTCATTGTTGTTGGTATACGTGAAACGATACCAGCGAAAAGAATCATTGAAATACCGTTGCCGATACCCTTCTGGTTGATGGATTCACCCATCCACATAAGAAGGCATGCACCAGCAGAAAGAACGAGGATGATAACCATTGCCTGGAGAGCAGCGCTGAAACCTGTGAAAGGTGTGCCGTCTGCAGCCGTTGTGATATATCCACCGCTTCTGAGATAGAAGAAGTAAGCTGCTGACTGAAGAATAGCGATGATTACAGCGCCGATTCTTGTCAAGAAGTTAATCTTTTTCTTACCTTCTTCGCCCTCTTTTGCGAGGTTCTCAAGTGCTGGAATAGCAACTGTTAAAAGCTGAATAATAATTGATGAGTTAATGTATGGTGTGATTGACATAGCAAACAATGTACCATAATTGAACGCATCACCAGTCATCATGCTGAGGTAGTTCATAAAGTTTGAACCATTAGTATCTTGGATGATACCGCCTGCTGCAGCAGTGAATGGAACTGGAATTGCAGCACCTAATCTAAACAAGAGAAGAATAAGTGCTGTATAAAGCATTTTTTTACGTAGGTCAGGTACTTTTAAAGCGTTGGCAAGTGTTTGCAACATTTTAAACCACCTCTGCCTTTCCGCCGGCTGCTTCTATTTTTGCTTTTGCAGCCTCTGAATAAGCATTAACCTGTACGTTGAGCTTCTTCTTGAGCTCACCATTGCCGAGAACCTTTACACCGTCCTTAGCGCTCTTGATAAGACCAGCTTCGATAAGTGCAGCAGCGTCTACTTTTGCACCAGCCTTGAAGCATCTTTCAAGATCTGAAACGTTTACTGTAACGATTTCTTTAGCAAAGATATTGTTGAAGCCTCTCTTTGGAAGTCTTCTCTGTAAAGGCATCTGTCCACCTTCAAAGCCTGGACGCTGACCTTTACCAGCTCTAGCGAGCTGACCCTTGTGACCCTTACCAGCTGTCTTACCTTGACCAGAAGCAGGGCCTCTACCGATGCGCTTTACGTCCTTCTTAGAACCAGCAGCAGGTGTGAGTTCATGTAATTTCATAATTGCCCTCTCCTTCCTTAAGCTTTAGTAACGGTAACAAGGTGTGAGATCTTTGTGATCTTACCCTGTGTTGCAGCGTTATCTGGCTGTGTTGAAACATCGCCAATCTTATGAAGACCAAGTGAGTAAGCGGTAGCAATCTGGTCTTTCTTGCTGCCGATGAGGCTCTTTGTGAGTTTTACCTCAACAGTGTTAGCTTTAGCCATGTTGAACCGCCCTCCTTAACCTAAAATCTCTTTAGCTGATTTTCCACGAATCTCAGCAACTTCATCAACGTTGCGAAGCTTTGAAAGTCCGTCGATTGTAGCTCTTACTACGTTGCAAGGATTGTTTGAACGAAGAGCCTTAGAACGGATGTCCTTGATGCCTACTGTCTCAACAACAGCACGAACAGGACCACCAGCGATGACACCAGTACCTGGTGCAGCTGGCTTAAGGAGTACAACGCCTGCGCCGTACTTACCAATAATCTCATGAGGGATTGTTGTACCCTTAAGAGATACTTTAATTAAATTCTTCTTTGCATCTTCAATGCCCTTACGGATAGCATCTGGAACTTCGCCAGACTTACCGATACCGAAACCAACGATACCGTTGCCATCACCAACAACAACTAAAGCTGCAAATTTATAGATACGTCCACCTTTAACTGTCTTTGATACACGGTTAATGGTAATGACTCTCTCTTGTAACTCTAAATTAGAAGCATCTATTTTACTAGCCAAAAGTTTTTCCTCCTTACCATTATTAGAACTTGAGGCCGCCCTCACGAGCGCCTTCAGCAAGTTCAGCTACGCGACCATGATAAACATAACCGCCACGATCAAAAACAACTTCTTCGATGTTCTTCTTAAGTGCACGCTCTGCAAGGATCTTACCAAGTTCCTTAGCTGCGTCCTTGTTTCCGCCGTATTTCTTGAAGCTCTTCTCATTTGTACCAGCGCTACAAAGTGTAACACCTGCTACATCGTCGATGATCTGAGCGTAAATGTTGTCAAGTGAGCGGTAAACGCAAAGACGTGGGCGTGAAGCTGTACCAGAAATTTTTCCGCGTACTCTCTTATGTCTCTTAAGACGAGCTTTGTTGCTATCTGCCTTAGTAACCATAATTTAATTTCACTCCTTTTCTTATTATGCGCCTTTACCGGCTTTGCCTTCTTTACGGCGAATGTGTTCGTCCATGTACTTAATGCCCTTGCCCTTGTATGGCTCAGGTGGACGTTTTTCACGTACTTCTGCTGCGAACTGACCAACCTTCTGGTTATCAATACCTGAAATAGTGATCTTCTTATCATTTACTTCAGCATTGATGCCGTCTGGGAGTGCCATTTCAACAGGATGTGAATAACCGATGTTAAGAACGAGTTTGTTACCTTCTACTGATGCACGGTAACCAACGCCGTTAACTTCGAGTTCCTTTGAGAAACCATCTGTAACACCCTTTACCATGTTGGCAATAAGTGTTCTTGTAAGACCATGAAGAGAACGGTTTTCTTTCTCATCGTCAGGACGAGTAACAGTAACTTCTGCACCGTTAACCTCAACCTTCATGTTCTGATGCACTGTTCTAGTAAGTTCACCCTTAGGGCCTTTAACAGTAACAGTGTTGCCGTCGAGCTTTACTTCTACGCCGGCTGGAATTGCGATTGGCATTCTGCCTATACGTGACATATTACTGTTCCTCCTTACCAGATAAATGCGAGAACCTCGCCGCCTACGTGAGCTTTGCGAGCGTCTTTATCGGTCATAATACCTTTTGATGTAGAGAGAATAGCAATACCGAGACCCTTCATTACCTTAGGCATGTTTTCACAGTCTGTGTAAATTCTAAGACCTGGCTTTGATACTCTCTTAAGACCAGTGATTACTGGTGATTTGTTCTCACCGTACTTAAGTACGATTTCGATCATACCCTGCTTACCGTCTTCTTCAACAGTAAAGCTCTTGATATAACCCTCATCAACAAGAATCTGAGCAATAGCCTTCTTCATGTTAGATGCGGGAATTTTTACTGTATCGTGTTTAGCTGAGTTAGCATTTCTAATTCTTGTGAGCATATCTGCTACTGAATCTGTGATCTGCATTAGCTTTTTCCCTCCTATTGCTCTTTCTTACCAGCTTGCTTTTTTAACGCCAGGAATCTGGCCCTTGTGTGCAAGCTCTCTAAAACAAATACGGCATACGCCATACTTTCTGAGGTAGGCGTGTGGTCTACCACAGATCTTACAACGGTTGTACTCTCTTGTAGAATACTTAGCTGGTCTTGCCTGCTTAACTTTCATTGATTTCTTAGCCACTGTCTACCCCTCCTTACTTAGTTGTAGCAAATGGAGCGCCCATAAGTGAAAGGAGCTCTCTTGCTTCTTCATCTGTATTTGCTGTTGTTACGAAACAAATATCCATACCACGAATAGCGTCAATCTTGTCGTATTCGATTTCTGGGAAGATAAGCTGTTCCTTAACACCCATTGAATAGTTACCACGACCATCAAATGAGTCTGGGTTGATACCTCTGAAGTCTCTTACTCTTGGGAGTGCCAAGTTGAAGAAACGATCAAGGAATTCATACATTCTATCGCCACGAAGTGTAACCTTAACGCCGATTACCATGCCTTCACGGAGTTTGAAGTTAGCTACTGACTTCTTTGCCTTACAAATAACTGGCTTCTGACCAGTGATGATTGAAAGGTCGCTCATAATAGCATCTACTACCTTAGCGTTGTCCTTAGCTTCGCCGCAACCTACGTTGATAACAATCTTATCAAGCTTTGGAATCTGCATAACGCTCTTATATTCGAATTTCTTCATGAGAGCAGGTGCTACTTCTTTGGTATACATTTCTTTAAGTCTTGCCATAAGGTTTAGCCCCTCCTTTATTCAAACTGAGCGCCGCACTTCTTGCAAACGCGAACTTTTTTACCATTCTTATCTACTGCGTGACCTACACGAGTAGCTTTGCCACACTTAGGGCAAACAAGCTGAACTTTGTCAGCATAAAGAGCACTTTCAGCCTTAATAAGACCGCCAGCTTCGCCCATCTTGCGAGGCTTTACGTGCTTTGTGATGATGTTGATACCCTCAACGATGATCTTACCTTCTGAAGGTGCAACCTCAAGAACCTTGCCCTTCTGGCCACGGTACTTGCCGTTGATAACGATAACTTCATCACCTGTTTTAACGTGAACTTTATTATTCATTACCAAGCACCTCCTATTAAAGTACTTCTGGAGCGAGGCTCAAGATCTTTGTGAAATCCTTTTCACGAAGCTCACGAGCTACAGGGCCAAAAATACGTGTTCCTCTTGGGGTTTTATCATCTCTGATAAGAACTGCAGCATTCTCATCAAAACGGATGTATGTACCGTCATCACGGCGAACACCCTTCTTTGATCTAACTACTACTGCTCTAACTACTTCGCCTTTTTTAACGCCGCCACCTGGTGTAGCCTTCTTAACTGATGCTACGATAACGTCGCCTATGTTGGCATACCTCCTGCCAGTACCTCCAAGCACACGAATGCACATGATTTCTTTTGCGCCTGAATTGTCGGCAACCTTGAGGTAACTCTGCTGTTGTACCACAGTGTTTCCCTCCTTAATTACTTAGCCTTTTCGATGATTTCAACTACACGCCAGTGCTTATCCTTAGAGATTGGACGAGTCTCCATAATGAGAACCTTGTCACCAACCTGGCATTCGTTCTTTTCATCGTGTGCTTTGATTTTTACTGTACGGTTTACGATTTTCTTATAAAGTGGGTGTCTAACTCTGTCCTTAACTGTAACTACTACAGTCTTGTCCATCTTGTCAGATGATACGAGGCCCACCTGAGTTTTTCTAAGATTTCTTTCCATTAGTTAATCCTCCTTGAACTCATGCATCTTCGCCGTGAAGTTCAAGATCACGCTGAATTGTCTTAATTCTAGCGATATCTTTCTTAACGGCCTTAATGCGCATAGGGTTGTCAAGCTGATTTATTGCCTGCTGGAAACGAAGCTTAAAGAGTTCATCTTTAAGTTCAAGAAGCTTAGCATCAAGCTCAGCGGCGGACAGTTTCTTAAGTTCATTTGCTTTCATTACTGTTCACCGTCCTCTTTCTTAACAAATTTACACTTAATTGGGAGCTTGTTAGAAGCAAGACGCATAGCTTCACGAGCAAGTTCTTCTTCTACGCCAGCGATTTCAAACATAACTCTGCCTGGCTTAACAACTGCTACCCAATATTCTGGGGAACCTTTACCTGAACCCATTCGAGTTTCAGCTGGTTTTTCTGTGATTGGCTTGTCTGGGAAAATCTTAATCCAAACCTGGCCACCACGCTTAATATAACGTGTCATAGCAATACGGGCTGCTTCGATCTGGTTAGCTGTGATCCATGCTGGCTCAAGAGCTACAAGACCGTAATCGCCATAAGTAACTGTATTGCCACGAGTAGCTTTACCTGTAAGACGGCCTCTCTGCTGTCTACGGTATTTAACTCTCTTAGGCATTAACATTATTTAGCTCCCCCTTCCTTCTTAGTTGTCTTACGTGTATCGTGGAGTACTTCACCTTTGTAGATCCATACCTTTACGCCGATACGGCCGTAAGTTGTATCTGCCTCAGCAAAACCGTAATCAATATTTGCACGGATTGTCTGAAGTGGAATAGTACCTTCTTTATAGCTCTCTGAACGAGCGATTTCTGCGCCGCCGAGACGACCAGATACCTGAGCTTTGATACCCTTAGCACCAAGTCTCATTGTTCTACCGATAGCGAGCTTAAGAGCACGACGGTAAGAAACACGCTTTTCAAGCTGAGCTGCGATGCTCTCTGCTACAAGCTGAGCATCAAGGTCAGGCTGCTTAATTTCGATAATGTTGAGAGATACTTCTTTACCGAGTCTCTTCTCACATTCAGCCTTGAGCTTCTCAATCTCTGCACCGCCACGGCCGATTACCATGCCTGGCTTTGCACAGTGAATGTTGATGCGAACGCGCTTAGCGTCACGCTCGATCTCAACCTTTGGTACACCTGCAGAAGCAAGAGTTTTGAGAAGGTACTCACGAATTTCATAGTCTTCATGAAGAGTGTCTGCGAACTGGCTCTTATTTGCATACCAGCGAGACTCCCAGTCTTTAATTACGCCAACTCTAAGACCAGTTGGATTAACTTTCTGTCCCATGTTTTACCTCCTCCTTCTTATTCTGCTTCTTTTAATGTAATAGAGATGTGTGATGTCTTCTTATTGATTCTATACGCACGTCCCTTTGACATTGGTCTGATACGCTTGAGTGTTGGACCCTGATCTACTGAACAAGCTGCTACATAGAGTCTTGTCATATCCATGTCCTTCTGCTCTGCGTTTGCCATTGCTGACTTTAATAACTTAACAAGAACCTCACTTGCAGATTTTGGTGTGTTCTTGAGAATAGCCATTGCTTTATCAGCAGGTTGGTTTCTAATAAGGTCAAGTACGATTTTAACTTTGCGAGGTGCAATACGTACATGTGTTACCTTAGCTGTTGCTTCCATCAATTAAACACTCCTTTCTGCATTATTTACCAGTCTTAGAACCGGCATGTCCTCTGAATGTTCTTGTTGGTGCGAACTCACCAAGTTTGTGGCCTACCATATCTTCAGTAACGTATACTGGAACGTGTTTACGTCCATCGTGAACTGCGAAAGTATGACCAACGAACTGTGGGAATATTGTTGAAGAACGGCTCCATGTCTTAAGTACGATCTTTTCGCCACTTTCGTTCATCTTTTCAACGCGAGCAAGTAACTTAGGTTGTACATATGGGCCTTTTTTAAGACTTCTGCTCATTATTCATAACTCCTTTCACAATTACTTTCCGTTACGACGTCTTACGATCATCTTATTGGAAGCCTTTTTCTTATTACGTGTCTTATAACCAAGAGCTGGCTTACCCCAAGGAGTAACAGGACCTGGACGACCGATTGGTGACTTACCTTCACCACCACCGTGTGGGTGGTCGTTAGGGTTCATTACAGAACCACGAACTGTTGGACGGATGCCGAGGTGGCGTGTGCGTCCAGCCTTACCAACTTTAACGTTAGCGTGGTCAGTGTTTGAAACCTGGCCGATTGTAGCCATGCAATTGATTGGAACGTTTCTAAGTTCACCTGATGGCAAACGGAGAAGTGCATAAGCGCCTTCCTTAGCCATGAGCTGAGCTGCGTTACCAGCAGAACGAGCGAGCTGTCCGCCGCGACCTGGGTTAAGCTCAACATTGTGAATGAATGTACCAGTTGGGATGTTTGCAAGTGGAAGAGCGTTACCTGGCTTGATGTCAACGTTTTCGCCTGCTTCTACTTTATCGCCAACCTTAAGACCTACAGGAGCAAGGATGTATGCCTTCTCACCGTCCTCATACTGGATGAGAGCAATAAATGCTGAACGGTTTGGATCGTACTCAAGAGTGAGTACTGTAGCTGGCATATCAAACTTCTGTCTCTTGAAGTCGATAATACGATACTTTTTACGGTTTCCGCCACCGCGGTGACGAACTGTGATTCTACCATAACTGTTGCGGCCTGCATTCTTGTTAAGAGGAGCAAGTAAGCTTCTCTCAGGAGCAACCTTTGACAGTTCGGAGTAATCTGTAACGGACATGTTTCTTGTGCCGTTAGTAACTGGCTTAATGTTTCTAATTGCCACTTTGATTTCCTCCCTTTTGATTACATCATACCGTCGAAGAACTCAATTGTTTTTGAGTCTTCTGTGAGAGTAACGATTGCCTTCTTCCAAGAAGCTGTGTAACCCTCGTAACGGCCCTGACGGCGAAGCTTGCCGCGTACTGATAATGTGTTTACTTTTGCTACTTTAACGTCGAAGAGTTCTTCAACTGCCTTAGCAATTTCGATTTTGTTAGCATCCTTAGCTACTTTGAATGTGTACTTCTTGTAGCCCTGATTTTCCATTGATGCTTCTGTGATAATTGGTTTGAGGATAATATCCTGTGCAAGTTTAGCCATTATGCATATACCTCCTCAAGCTTTTCTACTGCAGCCTTAGCAATAACAACCTTGTTGCAGTTAACGAGGTCATAAACGTTGAGAGCGTTTACTGGAGAAACCTTTACGCCCTTAATGTTACGAGCACTCTTATAAACCTTCTCATCTACTTCTGGAAGAACGATGAGTGTCTTCTTTGCTTCACCAAGAGCGTTGAGAACCTTAACCATCTCAGCTGTCTTGATTTCTTTAAGTTCAATCTTATCAACAACTGTGAACTCGTCGTTTGCTACTTTGTCTGAAAGAGCAGAGAGCATAGCGAGCTTTCTTACCTTCTTGTTGATTGAGAAACCGTATGAACGTGGCTTAGGACCAAATGCGATACCACCGTGTGTCCACTGTGGAGCACGTGTTGAACCCTGGCGAGCACGGCCTGTGCCCTTTTGTCTCCATGGCTTCTTTCCGCCGCCGCTAACTTCTGAGCGTGTTTTGGTAGACTGTGTGCCCTGACGCTGGTTAGCGAGATAATTAACTACTACGAGATGAACAGCAGACATGTTTGGAACAATACCAAAAATGCTGTCGTTGAGATCCATAGTACCAACCTTTTTACCGGTTGTGTTAAGTACTGATACCTGTGGCATTCCTTTCTACCTCCTTACGCTTTTTTCATGCTGTTCTTTAAAACAACGATTCCGCCCTTAGGACCTGGAATAGCGCCCTTGATTGCGATGAGGTTGTTCTCAGCATCTACTTTAACTATGTCTAAGTTCTGGATTGTAACTCTCTCTGCACCTAAGTGACCAGCGAGTTTCTTTCCCTTGAAAACTCTTGAAGGATCTGAGCAAGCACCGAGTGAGCCGGCATGTCTTACTACAGGACCTGAACCGTGAGTTTCTTTAAGGCGTCCGAAATTCCAACGCTTGATTGCGCCGGCAGTTCCCTTACCCTTTGATGTACCAACAACATCTACTCTGTCGCCAACCTCGAATGTGTCAGCTTTAAGGATGTCGCCTACGTTAAGTGCAGCACAGTCATCAAGGCGGAATTCCTTGAGAACCTTCTTTGGTGCTACGTCAGCCTTTGCGAAGTGACCCTGCATTGGCTTGTTTACTCTCTGTACCTTAACATCGCCGAAGCCGAGCTGAATTGCGTCGTAACCGTCGTTCTCAACTGTCTTCTTCTGTGTTACTGCACATGGACCTGCTTCAATGACTGTTACAGGAACTACATTTCCCTTTTCGTCAAAGAGCTGTGTCATACCGATTTTCTTTCCGATAAGACCTTTTTGCATAATATGTTTCCTCCTTTAGTTATTGGTTGGTGTCTCCACCAACATGACCATTCGGCTTAGATCTCCGCGATTAAAGCTTAATCTCGATCTCTACGCCTGCAGGAAGCTCAAGACCTGTGAGAGCTTCAACAGTTTTGTTTGAAGGTCTCAAGATGTCGATGAGTCTCTTGTGTGTGCACTGTTCGAACTGCTCACGGCTGTCCTTGTACTTATGTACTGCACGAAGGATTGTTACTACTTCCTTCTCTGTTGGAAGTGGAACTGGACCAGAAACCTTAGCGCCTGTGCGCTTTGCTGTTTCAACAATCTTCTCAGCTGCTGCGTCTACAAGATTGTGGTCATAACCCTTAAGTCTGATTCTGATTTTTTCTTTTACTGCCATTTTTTATTCCTCCATAAAAATACACACCGCCGGGCGTTTCCTCTCTCAGTAATTAAAAAACCTGGAAAACAAGGAACGTCTCCGGTTGGCAAAACGGCATAGTTTCGCCCGGTTTAAAATCGGACATACTCCGCGGGAGTTCCCTACCTCTCTGGGTAGCCACATCCCACATCTACGCATATCTACGCGCTTTTCGACACGTCTGCCTTTTCGCGCGCCCCAATATAATATCACGCATATTATAATAAAGCAAGGATTTTTTGCAAAAAATCTTGAGCGCATTAACCAAAGATTTCGGACACGTGGCGCGAAACACAACATATTGACGAAAAGCGCAGAAATCACTACGAAATAGCATATTTTGGGGAGAAAAAGTTTACAATTTATTTATATTTAACTC
>R26__coassemble_210_pt1 | contig 39435 bp, 29 predicted proteins | sample R26__metabat2_low_PE_056 | metagenome-assembled genome bin R26 | reverse complement strand
CCCTTTATACTTTATTAACAGTCGCTTTCTTGGTTTTATCTTAGAAATCATAATGAGCGAATCCCTAGTATTCTTTTCCCTCAAAGCAATGCTTTCTGCTTCTTTATGAGACCTATAAAGACTTGCCCCACAAAATCCTCCCAAAAGCACAATTAACGCACAAACTATCGCAATAAACAATATGCGTTTTTTGCGAGGGTCTGAGGCCCTTTTAATGTCAAGAGACTCAATATCAACTCGCATTTCGGCAGAAGTCTGATAGCGTAACTCTTGTTTCTTGTCACATGCTTTGTCAATAATACGCCTTAAACGAGCATTTTTTATGTTTTTGGACGGGATCTTCATCTTCACTTGTTTGTCAAGTATCTCATAACGTGTCCCCTCAAAAGGAACATGTCCCAAAATACACTGATACATAAGAACACCTACTGCATAAATATCAGTTGTCTGATCTTGATGTTTTATATCGCCTAAAGCAAGTTCTGGCGAAGCATATTCGGGCTTCCCCATAAATACACCTGCAACGGTTTGAACCTTATCGTGTGTTGTCAATTTGTCCATCTGTTTGCATATACCGAAATCAATCAACTTGATATGGTTGTCATCGGTAATCATAATATTAGATGGATCTATGTCCCGATGTATGTATCCAGCATCATGGAGAGCCATCAAACCAGAAAGAACATTCTTGATGATAATCTTCGCAAAATGGTCTGGATCTTTGCTGTAGATATTGAGTAATTTTTTTGCATATGGAATCTCTTTCCCTTTGGCATCTGAGCATTTCCCGTCAAAAATGTCTGTCAAAGAAACACCATGAAGAAGTTCACTAACGACGTGAAAATGTTTCTGGATCGTGTTGTTCTGGGTTGTTTCGGTTTCGATAAACCCCAACATCTCAATCAAATTGTCATTCCTCAATTGAATAGACGATTCACGGCGGGCACGTTCCACAATTTGCTCTGACAAATCTGAAAACATAAATTTGATAGCTACTGGTCTGGTCTCGCCTGTCTTCGTGTTTACACAGCGTCCTTCATATACTTTTCCAGTACCACCTTCGCCTATTGGTTCAATATCAGAATCAACTTCGAAATAAATTCCTTTTCTTTTTTCAGATTCTCCTTGTAATTTTATTATGGCCATAAATAAATTATACTTAATTAAAAAGAAATATCATTGTATCCATCTTCTGAGAACGAATCGTCATGATCGGCATCAGATGAATCATCCTCGTAATCAGTATCATATGTATTGTCCTGATTTTCATATTCTTCATTGTAACTATCAGAATCGTAATATTCATCCGAATCGTATGAAACTGCATGATAATCTTCTCCTTGACCAATGTCTGGCAAAGAAAAATCATCTGCCAAGCACTCTATGGGTATTTCATCATTGGTTACATACAGATATGTGGTGTCGACAGAATCTATCGCTTCCTGTATTTCTACCATTTCGGGATTTGAATTTATTAGTTCTTCTACCATATTACTTTCTTCAGTAGAGAGCATTCCATCCAAATAGGCAGCCATTTGTTCTTCAGAGAGAACTGGTTCAAAGTAATTTCCCATATTGTTCTTCCTTTTTTACTATTTCATTAAACTGTTTCTTTGCTCGCATATGCTTATTGTAGAAGTTATCCATACTCATTTGCAAGGCAGAGGCTGTTTCTTCATTGGACATCCCATCCACGTATCTCAATCTTATTATCATGCTATATCGTTTGTTGGGCATAAGTCCAAGAATAGCCTCTATATCTTCCCTGCTCATAATAGGCTCTTCTACATACATAGATGCTGAAAACTGGGTAAATCTGTCACTTTGGTAGCTGTTTGTTTCTATTTTTTCTTCTACGAAGGAAATCTTTTGTTTCCGTCTGTAATGCTCGTAACAATAGTATACAGCGACGGTTTTTAACCATGTAGTTAAAGTGCTTCCAAATTGAAAGGTCTGCAATTTACATAAACCTGTATTTTTGTTAGATGACATTATATGGACATAGATCTCGTTAATGAATTCTAAACAAGATTGGCAGTCCGTATAATAATTATCATAAACAGACTTAAATAGGGGATAGCATTTTATATACAAATATTGCTGCGTAACCTTCTGGTCACGCAACAAAATAGCATTGACAATCATGCAATCATCCATTATATTTATATCCATGTTCAATTTTGTAACCCCCTTACCTTTGTCTTTATGATTTCTATATGTTTTTTACTATCACTTGTAGCTTGACCATACCTATTGCTAGATACAGTCTTCTTATCATTTAGCAACTTGAGTATTTCCTTTACATCTTTCTTTTTCTCATCTACGACCTTTTCTCTAAGTCGATTTATGTCAGGTTTTATGACCTCCCTTACAAATTTTCTCTTTTTCTCTTCAGATTTTCCCCTGCTTCTTTCATTTATTTTTTTTAAGCTGTCGAGGTCCTTCACCACGTAACCAATTTGACGAGACACTTCCTGTCTTTCCTCATTTCTTAATGTAGAATCTTGGAAAGGATTTCCAACTACTCCTTGGGTGGGGAGAACAATATGTTCATCAGTGGTTTTTGATTCCATATTTATAGAAACACTATCCTTTATTCTAACCACGTCAGATTCTATGGTCGTGGTTGTTACTCCCTTTAATGGTTCTTGACTCTGATTCTTTGTGTCTATTTTCCAACTAAGAATGAAATACAGAGCAATAGTTAGTACTGTTACAAAAAGACTAACCGCTAATATATATTTTATCTTAGAAGAAATAGCAGATACTTTACTGCAGTTTTTTTCTTGAGTAACCGTTGAAGATTTTTTCTTAATCTTTTTGAAAGCAGAGTCAAAGGAAGTGTCAACTATTGCTAAAGTCAGATTATCATGTCCTCCACCATTAGCATGGCCAATTCGGTCGATTTCCTCAACTGTTGCAAAAGTTAGTTCGCCTATTCCCATAATACGGGAGAGCGATTTTACCAAATCACGTTGTGGAAGCATCCCCCAAATTCCATCAGTACACAATACAAACCTGTCACCTCTTAAAAATGCGACTTCATCAAATTCAATTTCCGTGCTTGGCCTGATGCCCAAAGCACGAGTGACAATATTTGACTGAGGATGATTTCTTGCTTCCTCTTCTGTGATTTTCTTCTGTCGTACAAGATTGGCAACAACAGAGTGGTCGGAACTGCGAAAAATAATAGTTCCTTTACGGAGTTGATATATACGTGTGTCTCCTGCATGAGCAATAACAGCAGAATCTTCATTTATGAGAATTGCTGCCACCGTGGTTCCCATGCCTCTTAACGCTGGCGTTTCTTTTGCCTTTGCATATATAATATCATTTGCCTTTTCTATAGCAAATTTTAAAGCATCCTCTCGTGGTGTATGTTCTGATACATCTGATAGAACACTCAATATCGTGTCAACAGCCATTAGGGAAGCAGTCCTGCCTCCAGGACCGCCTCCCATTCCGTCACAGACTACAAGCAACAAGCCCAATGGAGTGTCAACAAAACCTGCATTGTCTTGGTTCTCGCTACGCCCGCCTTGTCTTGTTTCGATACTTCCAACAAATGGATACTTCGTTGCTATTGTAGTCATATAAATGATTGAATTACTTTTCTTTTGAATCTATCTCCCCCAGTTCATTAGGAACAATTGTTATCGACGAGGAATCATTTGGTGAAACATACTTATACTCAAGATTACAATTTCCCTTAACCAAGAATTTTTTTAGTTTGTCTGACATGTTGTGAATAATGCTATCTCTTGTATTGTCAAGATTGATAGTCACAAATGCTTGGTCAGAGAGACTAAGGCGGAAAGTCATCGTGTTCTCTGCAAAAGTAACAGACTCCAGTTTTGTCCCATTAGCCTCGTCTTTTGGACAGTTCTTGTTGAATTGGCTTGCGATGTCAGATAAGCCCTTTATATATTCAGAGGGAGTAGTTTCCTTCTTTTTACAAGAAACTGTCATTCCTAACACTATTGCGCAGAAAATAAAAGTTCCAATTAAATTGGATAATGAAAACTTCTTCATACTATCATGCCTTAAATCAAAGAATATTGAATGTTGTGGAATAAAGCTGCGCACCTTTCTCAAAGTCGTAGATTTCAACCTTATACTCACCAGCTTTCCAGAAATTTTCAGCGTCAGAGCCATAAGGATCTAATTCGCATTCTTGACTCTTGTTGGTTTTCTTAATCTCAACATTTGTCGTTGAACTGTAATCTACACCCTTTGTTGCGACCATAGGCTTGCCATCTGGATTAATAATTTTCATTCCGATTTTGAAAATACCTTTCTCAGATGATGAAACATCAAGACTTGCCTTTATAAACTGACATGCACTTTTTCGAAGAGGTTGATTATAGTCAGAAATGACATTACCCTTAGCATCGAAATTACCAAAAGCAATATAGGTCACTTTCAAGGGGCTATTTCCTATAGGAATATTTGGGGTGATGGGCTTATTCTGTGCTATTGAATCCTTTTTCCATTGATCAAATGCTTTGTCATAAATGTTTTTGAAAGTTTCATCAGCATCTTTGAATGCAGCAAGCACTTTGCGGAAGCCTCCGTGGAAATCAGATGGGTCTTTAGCGTAGGTCTGCATAATGAATTCTATACGCTTATCTTTATATGTACATTTAATCTTGTGTTTGAGGTTAACTTCATTACAAGCTACTCTTGCGCAGGAAGCCTTAAAGGCAGGATCTTCATCGAACTTTAATCCCTTGCGATGTACAGTGTACAATACTGGTGAGTTTTCGTCAAATGTAACCCAATAGAAAACACCATTACTTTTAAAGCAGACACTATTATCACGTGTATCAATACTTGGTGTAAGACCCACGGTACGAAGATGTTCTACAAGAGCCTTCTGAGCTTTTGTTCCGTCCTCCGTCAATGACTTCTGAGCCATTGCGTTCATTGATAGGCAAAGTCCCATCACAACTACGATAAATCGAAATGCTTTCATAACTGTTTGTTTTTTATTTGTTTATAATTATATTTAGAAATTCAAATTTCCCCATTTTCCAGTCCGACTATCATAAGATTGCCAAGCAAGAACTGATCCACCTCTAAAGTAAGTTTTTTTTATGGGCGTTACTCCATCACTTGCATAAGATATCCGCAACTTGGAGAATCCTGCCTTTGAATCATCTAGCTTCCCTGCAGCATTATACATGCACGCCTCTGTTAGAGAGTTTTGGTCATTATAACTATATGTTACATAATTAGTCACGCTACCATTGATCCCAAAATACTTTTCTTCCGTTCTATTCCGTTTAGAATCATAGGCATATGTAACTTTTGCATATCCATTGGATTTATGCTTAACCAAATTCCCGTTTGTGTCCTTGTAACATTCACTTGCAATAAGATTATTCTCGTTATACTTCCGTTCTAGTACATGAAAACCTTCGGTGCAAGTATATTTATTGCCATAACCATCAAAGCATACAATAGAAGTTATATAACCATGTTCATCGTATGTCATCTTTGCTTCAGGATTTACATTACTACCATGAATAGGTTTCCCGTCTTTGCCAAGATTCTTTTCATAAATATAATTGTTTCGTTCATCGTACTTCTTAATACGTTTATGTGTATTCTGCGAATCATATGCTGGATTGCCATTGACATCTAAATATACTTGTTCAATAACATTACCCCTCTCATCATGCTTAATATTTAACTCACAATAGTGTAACCCTGGCTGGTTTGTCTTCTTTCCAGCAAGATTTGTAGTATACATTTTTTTTGTTCTATTGTTGTCATCATACTCATAATGAGAAACAACGCCTTGAATTGCACCAGAGCCATTAACTGTCCACGATGAGATTTGGTTGCCATTACTATCATACGTGTATCTGTCGCTTTTTATTACGCCACTATTTGCGTTATAATATTTTTCTTCCGTTGTGAAATTTGTTTTTTCATCGTAGATGTATTCCTTGGCATAATATCCAAACGATGTCATACAAGGTTTCATAGAACTATTATAATTATGAATCGTCTTTATATTTCCCAAAGCATCGTATGTAACTTCTTCTACTGCATACCCGTTGTGACTATTAACAAGAGTTTTTCCATCCTTGTCTAGGAACTCGTATTTCACAATGTTTCCAGTTTTATCGTAAGTGTATTGGCAAATAGCAATACCATTTTGATTATATGTTAAATGTCCGTCCTCGTCGTAGAATGACATTGACTTACATTGATAGCGGTCATCATATTTATATCTTACACTGCTATTAAAGCCAGAATATCGTGTGGGTTTAAAATCCTTTCCCTGATAGTCTACCTTTAACACATTACCTACTGAGTCATATTCGCAAAGTATTTTGTGAATACCAACAGAATTCTCTATTGGCTTATCATTAATATCATAATATGCTGTTGTCAAGTTCATTCCTTTGTCATTGACTGTGAATTTGACTATTCCAGAAATTTCACCATCTTCAGCTACATTGTTTACGCGTTCTCCTTTTTTATCAAGGAACTCAATGGCTGTTTGATAACCATCTTCATTATATGTATATCGTACCTGGCAAAAACCATTTTTTCCAATCAAAAGATTCCCTTTTGAATCGACATATCCCTGACTAATACGAAAGCCGTTCTCGTCATACTCATAGACGAATCCACATGATGAAACATCCGTACGATATGATGGCTTTTCATCAATAGTATAATATCGTTCACTTGCTCGGTTCCCCCATTTGTCATAGGTTAGTTTGACAAGTGGACAATTGTTTCCATCGTGAGATGGATTTCCTGTTGCTGAGAGATATTTAACTTGAGTCCAATTATCATCGTCATCATATTCATATTTTTTAATGGCTAGTCCTATTTTATTTCCGCGAACTTTACCATCTTGTCCTAAAAAGCGAACTTCAATAATTCGACCTTTTTCATCGTATGAATAGGCTTGACCATAAATGTTTTCAGAGTCGCCAACAGGTGTATTATCCTCGCCACTAGCATATTCTATACGTAATAAATGCCCATCATCATCATAAGTCAACAAATATCTCGTAATGGAACTTCGCTCATTATCATTCACATTATAAAGTTGAGTTGTATTTGATTGTAATCGCTTAGCTGTTCCTTGTTCATCATCATATTTAAACATGGCAACTTTCAAATTCTCATCATAATCGATTTTGTATAGCAACTTTCCATACTCATCATAGACTTTTTTATAGTCGATTTTCCCATTGTCACTATAGAAGTAGTAAACGTCAGTGAAACGGCTATTCATATGTTCCGTATCCGTATGACGTACAGGTTTTTCTTGGGAATTGACTAATGTTATACGCCTAACTTTCCATCTTGATGATTCCACCCGATATGTAAGTTCCCTATGAGACATTTCTCTTCCACTTAGACTACCAATGCCTTCTGCAACACCAAAAACTTCTGCATAATCCTTGTAATAATCGACTTTAGTCCTGAAATAATCCCAAAGTCCCAAACCTAACAATATAACGACAGCAGCTGCAGCTGCAGCTATGTATATTGGCGTCTTGGATTTCTTTTCAGGCGCCAAAACATTCTTTACAGCTTTGAACATCTCGTCACAAGTAGTATAGCGATCTTCCTGTTTCTTTGATGTTGCCTTGTCTACAACAAGTTGCAAACCATCAGAGATGTAAGGGTAATAGTTTTTCATACGTGGCAGATTTTCATTCACGACATGGCCCTTAATCTCCAATTCTGACATTGTAGTGGAATCGTATGGAGCGCGACCAGTGAGCATCTGGTGGAACAAGACACCAAGAGAATAAACATCTGACCGTTGATCCAATTTTTGACCATATACTTGTTCTGGACTCATATATGCTGGAGTTCCCATGGAAGAACCACCTCCTTGATTGTTGTTCGCCTCAGATATGATTTGAGCGATACCAAAGTCCATAACCTTGATATGTCCTTCTTTGTCAAGGAATATATTACTTGGCTTAATGTCACGATGGATAATACCATGTTGGTGAGCATAGGAAAATGCATTTAGTATCTCAGCAAACATGGGGTAAGCTTTCTCCTCAACTATCAGTCCGTTCCTTTTGGTAATATACTCCTCAAGCGTACATCCATCAACATATTCCATTATCAAGAAGACTCCATACTCGTTCTCGACGAAATTGAGAAATTTCACGATATTAGGATGATTCAGTGAATTCAGCATTACAGCTTCTTGTTTAAATCTCGCACGAATCATCGGATTGTTCGCATACTTCGGGTGCAAAGCCTTCACTGCAACGAATTGCTCAATGTTTTTATTACGGGCAAGATACACTTCACCCATACCTCCGCGACCAAGGAGACGGATTAATTGATAATTGAGAAGATCAACAGGTATCATAGTGGTTTCGTATTTGCATTAATTATAAAAATCTTCCCTGTGAATGAGATTTTTAATGAACTGCCAAAACAATTGTATTACATAAATCCCCATTACAATGGGAAATCCGATGAGGATTCTATTGAATTCAAGGGCGACCATAGACAATATAATTGTCAGAATGATGGTTCCTATTGCCAACCAAAGTGGTTTGGTAATCTGCCAAAAAGGAGAATGATACCAAGATATGTTTTCTACATCAGATTCTTCATGCGGATGTTCTGGTAACGATTCACTTACCATTTGCGTTAAGCCTACAGGGTCTTCTAGAGTACTACTTTGTGCTTTAATTTTCTCTGAAATCAGTCTTTGTACTTCACTCCAATTTACAGAATAGCTGTGATCACAAGCCAAAAGAATATTTGGTGTGTTGCCGTCAGCAGGAATGTTTTCAGACTCGTTGCGACTAATCTTTTTCCCATTAACCAATGTGCCATTGGAACTGTGGTCCGTAACCACATAGTAGCGTCCACCAGTAAATTGTTTATATGCAATATCCAAGTGATTCCTACTTACCTTCATCAGGGGATCATCAATAATAATATCACATCCCTCACGCCCAACAGTTACAAATATGTTATCTGTCTTATTCTGACTGATAATGGTATGGGTGCTGCTTGCACTAGGAAGAAGATTCTCCAGATCTTTGCGGAATTCCCTGCAAGACTGATACCGCTTCATCATATTTCTATCAGTAGCATGATCAAGTATTTCTTGCAATTTAGTAGGGAAAGACTTCTTACTATGCTTTGATAACTTTGGGAATGGTGTGTTTGCTATATTCGAACGGGTTTCAAAATCACTAGATAATGTGTTATAGGCGTGATGACCTGTCAACATATAATAGAAAACACAACCTAAAGCATAAATATCTGCGCGATGGTCAATTGAAAAACCATCGGCTTGCTCAGGACTCATATAGCCATCAGACCCAATAATAGTACCAATAACAGTACCTCCACCTTGACTACCCATGTCTTTCGCAATACCAAAATCAAGTATACAGATTCTCTCATCATTTCTTATCATGATATTGCTTGGTTTCATGTCTCTATGCACAAAATTCTTCTCATGGACGAACTGCATAGCTTCGAGAATCTTGACCATAAATCGAGTGGCTCTTTCATAAGGTATGGCACCATATTTCTGTACATACTGCTCCACATTTAGGCCATCAACGAATTCCATAACAATATAGAAATTGTCACCAAGAGGGAATTGGTCATATACCTTGACAATACTGTCGCTATTTAGTTGCTGTAGCAATTCCACCTCTCGCTCTGTCCTAGTACGGATTTCAAAATCAGATGCGAATTCTGGAAGAATTTCCTTTATGGCAACTTGTCTTCCTTGCGGATCTGTACCACGCAGGACTCTTCCCATTCCTCCTGAGCCAATGGGATTGTCTTCTACTTGATATATTGAAATAGTTTTCATCGCGAATTTCAGTATCTTTCATTAATACTTATTTTCTATCTCTTTTTTAAGATCTTCCGGTGTTGTACCGTTATCATCATTAACGGTCTGAGGAATAGGTAGCGAATTTTCCTTCTCTTTCTGCTTTTTATCCACAATCTTCTGCACATCATTGCCTTTTTGTGAATTAGGCTTTGAAGGATTCACTGGTGCAACAGGCTTAGTAGCAGGAGGGTTTTGAACTGGTGCGGGAGGAGCCGGTGGAGTATTAGGACGTACCGTTTTGCTCCCTGTGCCAGAAGGATTAGAGGTCTTGCCTTTTTCTTCTGTTTTTACTTTCTCGGCTTCCTCTTTTTGCTTCAGGCTCATGTAGTAGTAGCCGCCTCCAAGACAAAGAGCAGCAATAATAAGTATGCCAATAATTGAATAAAGAAGTTTATGAGATTTTGTCTTCGAATTGTTCACTCCTTCCGGTGTTTCAAACAATGTTCCAGAAGTGGCACCAGCGACATCCGATGTTCCAAACTGAACCATCTCAACTGTGATATTATCCAAACCACCAGCTTCATTCGCCATTGTAACAAGTCTGTCTGCCTTTTGCTGAAGAGACATTTTTGTATTGCTGACAACACGTTCAATCTGTCTTTCGTCTACCATTCCACTAAGGCCATCGGAGCATAGAAGAAATACACTACCAGGCTCTGGAACAATGGGCACTGCAACTGTATCTGGTGCAGTCATTCCCTGCAAACCAATACAATTCGTTATCTCGTTCTTTTGCGGATGATTGATAGCTTCTTCTTTTGTTATCTGGCCACTATCAAGCAGTTGCTGAACATAGGACTGGTCATGAGAAATCTGACGAATTGTGTGGTTGGCAATATAATATATGCGGCTATCGCCAACCCAGCCACAATGTACACGACCATCTTTGATGATAAGCATGACACATGTTGACCCCATGCCTTCTAGTTCAGGATTCTGAGCTGTACGATTCAACACACCTTGATTTGCTGCAAGAACAGAACGTCTTATGGCCTCCTCAGGAGTCTCGAATGTATTATCTGAAAGAATATTTTCGATAATATTCACTGCTAGCTGGCTTGCAACATCACCAGCTGCTTGTCCTCCCATTCCATCGCATACCGCCAAGACTTGTCCATTAGGAGAATCAAATACGGTCATGCTGTCTTCGTTTATCTGACGTGTTGCTCCTACGTCAGTTGCCTTCGCTATAAGATAATTGTCCATAACGGTCTTATGTATGAATTAAATCTGCGGAATCGCAATAAAGATAAAAAGCGTACTACCAACACGTATGATATCATAATTCTGCAACTCACCTTCATCGAGCAATTCCTTGTTGATATATGTGCCATTGCTTGACATCTCATCCTTGAAACTAAACTTGTTGTTTCCGCTAAGATAGCGAATTAGCATATGTTTTCCGCTCATTTGGTTGTCATCAGGAATGGAGATGTCACACGAAGCATCACGTCCGATATAATTACGTCCTTCATAGATATTGAAAGCCTTACCCATTGGGGTACGATTGTATGTTACAAGAAATCCAACAAGTTTCCTACCATCTTCCCCTGGCTTAACAGCGGCTCCCATCATGGCAGGATTACGACGAATGGTTGTTCGCGCACCTGCATTCTGGGGTTGAGGCTGCGCAGCACCTTGAGCTTGTTGCTTTACATTAGGTGACACTTTCGTGCTACCTGTAGGATCCTGCTGTGCCTGCATATTGGGGAAACCATTAGGAATACCATCACTAGGGTTCATGCTAGGCTGGACAACTCTTGTATGAGCACCTGATGGTTCACCAGGTGCTGCCATAGTCAAGTTTGATGCTGTATTACTACCAGTGTTAGCTGATGAAGGACAAAGGGGACAAGTGTCTCCATAAATACTCTGGTCATACACATGACCATTAGGACAAGTTTTCTTAAGCATATTCTTTTAATTTATTATTATACAATGTCTAATGAATCAGAACCAAGGTCGTCGAATGTGTCATCGGTGGTATCGTTCTCAGCGAGATCGTTATACTCGTAATCACTTTCTTCTTTGCCCTCATCCTCATAAGCGTAGTCAGAATCATCCGAGGTTTCAGCCGAGTAATGCTCAACTTCACCATTGTTATAATCCTCATTATTTTCGGCATAGTCGTGACTGTAGGTTTCACCAGTCTTCTCGTCCTCAAAATCATTATGAATGGTGTTGTCGGCATAGTCCTTCTCATCATTGATGTCATAAGGTTCTATATAGGGCTCTGGCTCAGGCTCGTGGATTGCAATGAACTGGTCATCGTGCTGAGCAGTAGCGTGCCCCATGGCTATCTGATCTTTGCCTGAAAGTTCAACGATTTCATCCTCGTTGATGACTCCATTACCGTCTGCATCGTATGCAAGAATGTCTGCACGCATGTCACCGTCCACATCCACCAACTTGAACTGCTGACCATTAACGGTACCTTCTTCTGTCGTCATAACGAGGTTGTTGTTCTCGTCATAATAGTGCGTGGTTTTGTCGAAACTAACATCAACTTCATCCTGTGCAGGAGGCGTTGGCTGCACCGGTGTCGCGGGCTGAGGCTGTACTGGCTGAGGCTTCACCTCAGGCTCCTGTACTTGATTGGCACCTGTGTCTGCTACACTTTCGAGATCTTCTTCAGTGAGGGTCTCAATAGGTTCCTCTGCACTACCCGTAGGGATATTAGTTGCTGCATAACCTGCTGCGCCACCTGTTGCAAGGAGTCCTGCAGCTGCTGCAATACGCTTAGCATTGTTACTCTTGTTCACTGCTGCGTTCTCAAGCTCTTCGAGCTGGTAATCTTCGTTTGTCATAATTCTAAGTTTTAAATTGTTATTACTTTATTTGATTGCTACAGGTTTTTGTCTCCTGCTATTATAAGAGATGAACAAAATAATAGAATCTGTCACCACACGAATAAAAATTATTGTAGTTGGATGATATACTCTTTTATATCTGGTAAGTATATACGCTCTCTATATCCAGTATTATGTAGCAATTCCACATAACAATCTGCAGTTTTAAGCCCTCTATATTGAAGTACAATAAGCCCATCATGAAGTGAATTATCTGTCAATTTTAACCGATTGGTGTACTGACGATCTATCCAAAGGTCTTTATCAATATTCGCAGCAACTTTCTCTGAAGTCTTTAATTCATTATTGCTGATTGTAACTCTCTTCCCTGTATCATTTAACCGAATGGTCATGGATACGCCTAGTTCCTGCTCTTCTATTTGCCCCACATATGTGGTTCCGTTTTTCAAGGTTATTTTGTCGTTACACCATGAAACATCCGAATCAGAAGAACGGCGTATGAATTTTATGTCCCTCCATTGCAAAGTATAATTCTTATCATGTTGGATATATTTTGACTTCGGGTCTTTCCGTGCACGGTCAGCATGAAAAACCATAAATTTACTTGGTTGTTGCCTATAGACATAGCCAACCAAAACCGTTCCATCCTTAAGTTCCACCTCTTGCACAAACTTTGCAGAGATATTCAAAGCTACTGAAATCATTAGCAGCAATAATAATGACACCTTCATTTTCATATCTTCGATTTATATTTATTTACTACTCGACGAGAACTTTAAAAGTACTATCTTTCTTCTTTCTGATGTATATGCCTTTAGATGGCCTTTGATGGAGTAGCTGTCCATTTATAGAGTAATAACTTTCAACAGATCCATCGCAATTAATAACATTACAAATTCCACTACTTTCTTGTATAGACACACTTTTTTGAGCTAAAACATTCAATCCTCCATCTGTTAAAATCAGATAACATCTTGAACTGGAAAAAGTTGGAGTAAATTTCACTGGAAATAGCTGATCACTATCGTCATTTTTTACAATTCCATCATGAAACCAAATTGCATCATCCTTATTAGTCGGATAAACAAAGTTTTTACTAATAAATAGATATAGACCATCTATGTTGAACGTACTGCCATTTCGAACAGACAAATCTATTGTACTTAAAGTGTTGGCATATAGATTATTAACAATACTAAAGGAAATCTTCAAATTCCGTTGGCGAGGATATATATCGTAAACACATTCTTGTCCTAACATATATCCATTCATGCCTGTAACATCATCAATAGTATAATAGCCATCTCCATTTCCGCCCCATCCAAAATTGAAATGGAAAAGATTTGTAGCAGCATTATATCCATCGACCACAACGGCATGAGCATCATTTCCTGTTGAACCAGCATATACAACAGGTTGCTTCTTTTTTAGATTTGTATATATAAGTTGTTCCCACTCTTCTTGTGAATAATCTTTTTTTGATGCAAATTTAGCATTTAGATTAAATTGCTTAGAAAAAGGGTTGATAATGTCATTAATCTGGCCACCAGTACTTGTGCCATATTGTAAATATGTTGATGTCCCAATGATGTAAGTAAGCCTTGCGACGGCTTCTTTTTCTTCATCAGATTCATATAGAGAATAATAATCTTTCATCAAATTCCATTTAAATTCTGTTCCTGCAGGAATAGAATATGTAACAGGGGCTTTCCCGTATGGGTAAATTGGAGTGTCCTCAGAAGTTGTAAGTGGATTGTCCTTCCGCCAATAATATACAACTTGGGCTGATGCAATCGCCACACATCCCGCCGCTGTTTTTATATTACCATCAGTAATAATTGGACACAGGTCATTATAAGGGCTATCCTGATGCCATCTACTGGTCAAAAGAATTGGTATATTTTCCCTTGTATCGGTAATAACTGACTTGGAAGCTCTTTTGTGGGTATACTTGGTCAATTCTACACTATCAACATTTAGTGAATTTAACCACTTTAGGAGAATAGGAGGCATTTTCTTTTCCACCCAACCTCCAGATAGGGAGTAACCTAATATAGGATTAGTAATATTACTATTTTTAGCAACAATTACATAGCTCGCATTGTCATTGGAAACGAAAATGTAATATGCGCTTGTATTTTTTACCAAATAAACATTATGATCATTAAGTATTGATATGGCCATGTCTTTGCCATCCTCTATGCCAATAGAATTGGAATACAATTGTATTGGAATAGAGAAAATAAGTGTAATTAGAACTATTATAAATTTCAAAAATAAAGGTGTTACAAATTTACGATAAGCATAAGAATATACACTTATTCTTGCAGTATTCCAAGAGCTTTCACTTTGTGAAGCCATTGTATCTATACTGATTATCGTATTTTGTAACACCTTCATCTAAATAGTTATTTATGATTCAAATTCTTTCCCTTATTATTCATACTTCTAGATAAACTTCTGCGTGCAGCTGCAGAGGCACCCGTATTATCAACATATTCAATGACATTTACTGAGGTTCCATCATCATAGGTAATAGTTGCTATACCTATAGCACTTTTACCATCCTTGGTCAAATACCATGTAGTGCTACCGTCATCAGACTTAGTGTAGTATTCTGCGCCAGCATTCTTTGTAACATAATCACCGAGAGTGGTCAATGAAATAGATGTATTGAAATAAAGATCTACAAAATCTAATTTCCCAGAGGTGTTAAAATCATAATATGAATATAATTCTGAGAATCTGCCATCATAAGCTAAATAATTGGTATCCTCTGAAAAAAGCTCATAATTATTATCCTCCATATATTTCTTGACAGTTGCCTTATTTGCACCCCATTCAGTATAAGGAATCTTGTATAGAGTTGTTACTTTATAATCATTCCAATGATTATTATCTGCTACACCAAGATATGGATTACCAATCTTGAAATAATCCCAATAAGCAAGATATGTTGTACCAGGAGTAAATGAAGTTGTTTGTTCTCCATATCCAGAGAATCCGGAATCTCCTTCTCGTACAAGTCCAAAGGTTGTACGCTGCTCCGGCTCCAAAACATAAGTATAGCTATATAAGTTTGTCATAAAATGAGTCCAGCTTCCATCATCAAAATCATCAGGTTCCAATACCTTATCTATATACCAAGTTCCTGATTCTGTCTCTTTTGCATAATTAAATTTGCTAGTTGCGTTGGGGTCAAGATTATATGAATCTGCCCTTCTTTGAGTATAAAGCGCAATCCGACGAACCTTGTTGTCTGCGACATCACCATATGAAGCTTCATCTACATATTGGAAGTTCTGGAAATAGAAATATACCAATGTACCAAGAGGACTAGGAATCGTATTTACTCTAGCCTGCTGTGTTCTTGTTACAGAGAAGTTGTCTGTTGATAATGACAAAATACTCCATTTGTTATATCTGTTTTTAGGACTTAACTTTGCTGTAGATATTTTCTCTTTGTCTTCAAGTTTCCAATAAGAGACTTTGTTTTTAGTCGCAAACGTCAGAGTCGTTATCGCATAATAATCTCCAGGAAGAAGACTCTTAGAAGCTGTAACAGCATTCGTGTTTGAAACATAATTCACAATAGAGTCTACCAGTGCCTCTGTAGATTTGTTATAAATAAGAGTGCGTACCTCAATAAGCATACCACTTCCAGAGTTAAATGTGCGATAAGCTTCTGCAATCTGGTCAATGTTATGCTTCGTGTCATCAAAAGTATAACCTGAGTAGAACTTCGAGAGATCTACGGAAATAGTCAGAGCATCCTGAACGGGTGCTGTAGTGGTAGTTATCTCAATGTCATCGTTGGAACACGATGAGAAAATCCCAACTGATAAGGCAACGAGCCCAAATAATATTTTTTTCATATTCCAATTCTTATATTAGAGTTTGCCAATATTGAACATCCATGAGAGAGAAATCTCCAGCGTACTCATTTTGCTGTTAAAATTCCCAGCGAGTTTACTTGTTCCCATATAATAGCGGGCATTGATACCAATCAAATTTGTTGTTTCATGCTTTTCGTTTTTGATAGCGAAGTCATATCCAACACCTGCCATAATTCTAACATCCATTCCTTTTAATTTGCTGTTTCCAGAATCAATGTTATAGGTAACTGAATTATATTCGCCTACCAAATTATCAACAGTAAGTGATTTCGGGTTTCGACTCATTGTACCAGCAAAGTCTGGACCAGCCTCAATATAGAAGGTGTTCATTGCATCTGACCTATAGAAGGGGTATACCTGAACATATACAGGAACTTCGAAATAGCCAACGGTTAAATCTGCGTTCGCTTTCCCAGATTCATCTGTGCCAATAGTCTTCACCTTGTTCTGTTTGTATTTCAGTTCAAGACCTGCACCTAACAACCCCGTACCTGCAGGAGCATTAGGGGTTGCTTGGCCGAAGCGAGCCTTTCCTACAATACCGCCGCTAAATCCCAGACCTGCACCATCGTAAAGATCGCACTCGTTCGGCTGCGTCATTGTCGTGAGATCTACGCCTCCTTTAAGACCAACGTAGAAAGAGTGTTTCTTCTGAGCTAATCCAGGTTTAGCTGAACGCCCACCGCCTCTTTGAGGCTGCACATTACGTTGCGCATCTATCGATGTGCAAAGCATTGATGCCAAAAGTAATACAAAAAATTTTTTCATAAATATTATTGTTTTGTTAATAATAAAAATATAAAGTTCATTTTTCGAATTTAGAATGGGATAAGTTGTAATCCGTCAAGAGTTGCCATACCTCCTGCGGTTGTTGATACAGTTACTTTTTGACCTGATGTGGCTTTTTTGACAGTGAAATAAGTACTGACATCTTTTGAACCATATGCCGGAATTGTCACTCTTTGACTGACAGCCTCAAGTAAATTGCTTCCAGTCATTGAAACTGTGGCAGTAATGGCGTCTGGATTTGGATTAGATATTGTTGCTCTTACGTAGCAACGATTATTTTTATCTGCCTGTGTGTTGGAAGCTTTAAGAGACACTGTAAGTGGCTTGTATCTTCCAATTTCTTTTTCCTCATGAATTATTATCGGCTCAGCCTCTATAGTATAATTATATGCAATTTCTCCTTGCCACAGTAGCATTCCTTCACCATCTATTTCCACATTGTACTTTTTAGTACCATTTCCTCCATTTGCTTTGAATTCATAAGAACCTCCATTATTGGAAATGTTTACTGGTACACCATCCTCATCTTTTAATTTTACTATCAGATTATCATCATTCCACAAAGTTGGCATGGTAATACCAAATTTATGAACCAAATCTTTTCCTGCACTTTTTCGATATTTAATATCTGAGTTTGCTTTAGCATCAAAAGTGTCATTTACGTTATGGAGAGATAACAATGCATACTTCCCTTTGGATTTCGCAATTGCATAATTTCCATGAAAATCCTCAGCATCTTCAAATTGATAAGGAAGTATGGGTTTTCCATTGCTCACATACCCATATTTACCACCTTTCTCTGCCACAGTAAGTGATACAGAAGAGCGTTGAGGATTCTCATAGGGAACTTTTTCTGGACGTTTGGTTATGCTTGAGAAGCAATACATATAATCATAGTCCAAAGAATTCGGTTCTGATATTTTTTTGCTAGTACCGCGGTTAACATCAAAGTTGTAGAACTTACCATTCCCATCCCAAACGACAGCCACTCCTTTATAAGCATTAGAGCCACCATATACTTGTGATACAGTACCGAGCTGAATACTTAATGTATTGAAACGCTTGTCAATAATACTATAATCTTCATTCTCTCCAACTACAGCATATCCTTCTGAAAACGGAGAGATAAAAGAAACATTGAAATTTTTAACAATCACCCCATTCCCATTCATATATCCAGCTTGACCTCTGGGAGTTGTTACAGTCAACAGACCCTCAGAAAAGAATTCTTGATAAGGAATGGTGAAATATGTTCCATCAACCTTTGAATAAGAGCCGTCAGTAGATAGAATTCCCAAAATCCTTTCTTGGCCACCGTCAGATTTTAACACAAGAGCAAGCCCGCCATAAAAACCTGTAATACGATTGGCTTCTGGTGTTACAATCACGCTACCATCACCGTTTATTACTCCAAGAGTATTGCCTTTATATACAAAATACATATCTCCCCAACATGGCTCTATTTTTGTATATACGCCAGGCTTAACAGCCCAAGTGATGAGTTGAGCATGTATTTGCATTACTGTACATACTATTGCTGTAAAAAGAAGCATCCTTTTCATACCGACTATACATTTTTAAATATTAGTAAACAATTGGCGAGTTATCGTTTACTTCCTTGTTCATTACGTCATTTGGAGTTACTGATTTCCCTTTCCTTGTATTTCCTTTCTTCCTCGATTTTTTTGCAGGCTGCTGCTTTGGCTGCTCTTCTACAGTTTGTGGTTGAATTGTGGTTTTTGTTTCACCTTTATCTGATGAAACTTCTGTCTTTGTAGAAGTTGGAACATCATCCTTATTCGGCATAGAAAACCACAAAGCCAACAAAAAAGCTATCACGATAATTGCTATTGTACAAATTGCAGATATTATTTTAGTTTTTTTATATGGGTCTTTAACTTCATTCCAATCTAAATCAGCTATCCTCGCGAAATTAATATTATCTTTACGGGTTACACAAAGCCCTTTCCCGTTTTCAAGTTTCTGGCCATTGACATAAGTACCGTTGTTACTTGTATCATATAATACCATTTTACCCAAAAACGAATATGTTAGCACAGCCTGTTTCCTACTAACAAGATCCGATGTGTCAGGAATGATTATATCGCATGCATTATTTCTTCCTATGGTCAGTTTTTTCATTTCCTTTTTATTTTAGAGTTATACATTTTTTTTAAATATATTCGCGAACTTGGTAAAAATAGACCTTCTATATTTTGAGTTACCTTTCATGTCAACAACAATCATCGTATGATTATCATGTTGACCACCGTTTTCTTTACCAATCTTCTCAACTAGAGAACGAGTTGACATAATTGTAGTCTCTAAATCTTCATTTGTAGAAAGCATACTTATAATATCCGGTTCGGGCTGGGTATTCCAAACACCATCACAACAAAGAACAAATCTATCTTTCTCTTTATAATCAAGTTTTGTTACGACAAAGTCAACATCTGGCAGAATTCCAATTGCTTTGCTCAATATATTTGCACGTGGGTGAACCCTCGCTTCTTCTTCTGTCATTTTCCCCTTTGCAACTTGCTCAAATACTTGAGAGTGGTCGAAAGTGCGGAATTTTTTGTGTCCTTTACGCAACTGGTATATGCGCGAGTCACCAATATGAGTAACGTATGCAGCCTGATTATCAACAACTAACAAAGTCAGCGTTGTTCCCATCCCTCTTAGACTCGGCTCTTCTTGAGACTTCTTATATACAGCAGTATTTGCCTCGTTTACTGCTGATATTATAGCCTCTTTCGTAGAGACAATTTCTGCCTGACGCTTTAATGAATCAGTCAAGGCTTTTGCCGCAGTGGTTGAGGCAACACAACCACCAGCATGTCCTCCCATACCATCGCATACAGCAAATATCTGGCGTCCATGGACATTATCATAAGCAAGGCAGTCCTGGTCTTCTGGCCTACCACCTATACATGTATAGCCATAGAATGCGGACTTCTCTGTCTCTCCGTGAAGGAAATTCTTATCGTCTTTTTTTTCGTTCATATTATTTGCCGATATGGTTTATTATGAAGATTTATTCAGCGAATTTGTCCAACATGACCTGTATTCTGTTTTGCATAATTGCATCATTAGATGCTTTAGCACTTACCATAGCTTTTTCAAAGAAATCTTTGGCTTTATCCAAATCTCGACTATCCACGCCACGCTCTTCGCCTTGATACCAATCCAATCCTAAATTATACAGGATTCTATCATCACTTGGTGCTAACCTATAGGCTTCTTCCAAAAGCTTATGGGCCATAACATTATCTGGCGTAATGACACCCTCTAGATTTTTCTTCATAATTACAATTGAATCCGGAAGGTTACCATCAAAGTATATACGGCTTTGGAGGAATATTGAATTTGCATCATGCTGATTTTTGAGACGTCCCCACGCATCTTTAGCAGTGGATGCATTATATAATTCGTTTTGAATGTTGTTCTCTCCAGTTGAGGGAATATTACTTAATGCTAGATAACCCGCTATTACAAGAATTAGAGCTAATACACCTCCACCAATATAATACATCCAACGCTTAGTGCCTAAGCCTGTTCCAATTGCATCAAGTGCAACCCGGAACTCCGCTGCAGATTGATATCGTTTATCTTGCTCCTTCTCCGTGGCTTTTGATACTACAATGCGAAAATCATCAACATTTTTTATTCCAGCTATGTTCTTTACAGGTGTTTTTTGACTTTTCTGGGCTTCTAAAACTTTTGTGACTGGACCTGTAAATGGTAATTTGCCAACTAAGAGCTGATAAAACAGAATGCCCATAGCGTAAATATCAGTAGTTTCATTCTGATAGTCTATGTCACCAACGACAAGTTCAGGAGCAGCATATTGTGGCTTTCCCACAAACTGACCTGTCATTGTCAAAGAACGGTCTTGTGTTGTAAGTTTGTCTCCACCGGTAGTATTATGGTTTGGCAGTTTCTTTGCTATACCAAAGTCTATCAATTTGATTTTCCCATCTTCCGTTACCATAATATTAGTTGGATCTATATCGCGATGGATATACCCTTTGTCATGCAGGGTCATAATACCTGACGCAATATTTTTCATAATGATAAGCGCAAAATTTGCTCTGTCTTCCTTATACATTTTATATAAGTTTTGGGCAAATGTGATCTTTCGTCCGTCTTTAGTTGTTGTCACACCATTGAGTAAATCTGCGAGCATCACACCAGACAATAATTCACTAACAACATGATAATGAGAGCGCACAGTATGATTAGGTCCTTCAGATGTGGTTTCAATAAAGCCCATCATTTCGACAAGATTTTCACTCACTACTTGAATGGATGCCTCACGCCTAGCTCTATCTATAACAGATTGGGGAAGACCATCAAACATAAATTTGATGGCGACATCGCGGCTAACCCCTGTCAACTCTGAGATTTGTCTTCCACGATAGACCTTTCCCATTCCTCCCTCTCCAAGGGGCTCGGTATCTGTATCGAACTCATAGTAAATGTTCTTGTCATGAGAGGAATTTCCCTTCAACTTTATTATAGCCATAACTCAATTATAATATAATCGTTTTATTATTGTAGTGATCCTGTCCTTGCTGTTTGGTTGGTTTGTAGAAATCAACCGAAGCCTCTTCCTGAATATCATGTGTAATATTAGTAGAATGATCTTCAACTTGATTCATTTGCATTCCCCCAATAATATTGTCTGATGGAGGAATGGACGTTTTGGGGGCTTCTTCAACAATCTTGGGTTCTGGAATTCTGTCGAACCCATAAGCAACCGTCAATTTGTCAAGTGCATTGAACAGCGAAAGCACTAGAACGTAATTTTGTCCAATGTTTATCACATCACCATCATTACAAGTTACTTTCTCGAAATTCAATCTTTCACCATTAACACATGTTCCATAACTGGAGTTTGTATCTGAAAGAATTACATTAATATATTCATCCCCTTGCACATTAGTTTGCTTCCTTGCTAAAAGGATGCCATGTTGCGCCGACACCGAAGACTCTCTCAAACAAATGTCACACGACAAATCACTTCCAATAGTATTACGCCCAACATATACAGGGAATAACTCACCTTCAATACCCGCAGATATACTATATAGTACTCCTATCAATGGGCGATTTTGTAGACGCACAACATGTGTAGGGAGAGAAGAACTGTCTTGGTCGTTCTCTTCTTCCTTCATTTCTGCGGCAACCTGTCGATACATATCAGGAACGTATGTCCGATTTGCATCCTTTATTGTGCCTGACGGTTTATAAAAAGAATCATTATCCATTTGATTTCTTTATTTTTTTAAACTGAGAATACTATTCTAGTCATACCAAGTTGTAACTTATCGCCTGATTTCAATGTGCAAGGTTGCCCTGCTCCATAAGCTTTTCCATTGACGAATATCGGATTGTTAGCTTTTAATCCTATAATCTGGGCCATGAGCCTTCCACCAACCATCTGTACTGCAAGCCTTGCATGTTGCCGACTCATGCTTATATCTGGTGCTAATTGTAAAGTAGCAGTACTATCAGAACTTTTACGACCAAGTACATATATTCCTTGGTTTAAGACAAACCTTGCATTACTTCCAATCACTGTAATGTATGCCTTCGATTGCATTCCAATATTTTGTGATACTCTTGTGGCCGAATGCATTTTCTGATTTGTTGGTGAAGGCTCTACTCCTTCAGAGCGTGTTATGGGCTGTGGAGTTGCTAATTCTTTTATCAAAGTCGGAAAGGGAGTCGTATAACGGCAATTCGGACATGAAAAAGTCTTTTGTGCCAAAGTTGAAGGATCTTTGGGCGTTAATTTGTATTGCTTCCTACAAATCGGACATGTAATGATATATACTGGCATAATTTCTTGATATTTACTATTTACTTATATAGATGATTTATTTCAAATTAACTATCACCATATCATCATCAAATTTTTCCCAACCACCAGACATTTGAGGATGTTGCTTACCTTGAGTTATGTCAGCAACTTTTGGCGCAACATAATCAAAAAGTTCCCTTGCTGTCACTTTTCTGTCTTTTGGGGTTCCTGCTGCCCCGTCAGCCTTACCTCGAAGTCCCTCCAAAAGATAATGGAAGAAGAAGGAATTGTCCATGAATCCCGTTTCCCAAGAATATTCATGAGGACGACTGCTTAGGAAAAGTAGAACTTTAGACTTCTTGTTGTATCTCCGACGATTGTCCTTTGAATCTTTGTTCTTTTTGGTAAATGAACCAGAATGACAGGACATAACGAACATCATTTTTCTGCGAGCCTTAGCACTAAGCATAATCTGCTGTACTTCTGAGCAGTATAAGACTTCATCATTATTGTATGTGGAAACGCCTCCATCAAACCCATGCCCACTATAGGCAAAAATAATTTCATCATTAATCGTAGATTTTGCAAACTGCTGTTTCAGGACTTTTACAATATGTGAACGGGTTGCATTTGCATCTAAAAGCATAAAAACCTCGCTACCATTATATTTGTGATAGAAGTTTGCTATGCCCTTCATGTCTGAGCGTGAACATGGAAGGGGGTCAACTCCATCACGATTGACATTAAGTCCTACACATACAATATATGTCTTTTGTGCGGTAACTGTCAAACCAATGCCACATAATAGCACAAGCAATAACAACCTGTATATACTATATTTTTGAGTCATAAAATTCTACTTTACATTTCGGACACTTCCCTTCGGCTAAAATATTCTCATAGAGTTTCCCTGCAAACGGCACATGACATTTTGGACAACAAAAAGATATCTTGTAATTTTTATCGTTTTGGCTCTTTTTTAGAATAATATCTTTACTTGCCTTGCTACAATAAACCATTAAAGATACCATGAAAACAACAGCGATTGCAGGGCCGATTAGATAATAAACCATATCTTCTGTGCCAAACATTTTTGGTAGGATTGTGGTTATACCACCACCCGCAATAGACCCGACCAAACTCAGTGTCCTTAAGCTATTGATGTTGGCCTGCTTTTGTTCTAATTTTAACTTTGTATCCTCATAATTCTCTGCAACTCTCCTCAAATAAGCAATATCAACCTTTTCTTGCTTTGGCTTTTGTGTTTTAGAAGTCTGTTTAGGTTGAGTTGGAGTTTGAAATAACTGCCCAACCCTAAAGGTGAAAAACGGGCCAAGACGGATGTCCGTTGTCGCGTCAACATTACATTGACTAATTTGCTGAAATTGATTTCCCATTCTTATGAATGTACCAACTTCAGGCCTTGATTTGTCTGTCAACGTCATTAACCCGGTTCTCTCATCATATGTGAAGATGGCGTGCTGACGACTAACATACTCATCGTTGATTGCAAAAGGCTGATTACCCTCTCTACCAATTATTATCTGTCTCATTATTCTTTAAGTTCAATCCAGACACTGTCTTGGTCAAAATATAGAGAAAGTCCATAATAGCCCCGCTTGTGACGGGAACTAGTGGATTAGGTCATTACCGGCAACAGGTCTCGATACATTGTTCCTTTAATGGAGCATTAAGCTCAATGCTCTTGCGACCTCCTACAAGAATGTTATTACTCTTTGAATTGAACTACAAACATAAAAAGAAGCGTGAGATCCGTACTCTGTTGCTTATCTCGTGCTCCTGGCCTTCGAACTTGCCTTCTCAGAAAGATAAGCAACTCCGAAGCCCACGCCGATATGAATATAGCATAAACCCTATTGGAAATATAATAGATACACTAGATATCTACTATCCCCAAAAGGATGCGTATAGACACATCCCGAGGACATCTACCGTTGCATCATCACTTCTGAGAGTTCGGAGTGTTCGAAGTTCGGAACCCAGCGATGAGCGTCATAGTAAACGCCTTTTCTACAAAATGTAGTGACTCCTGCTGTTCCCACCCAATGCCCGCCTTGTTGGGGCGGCATCGCCTCACTTGGCCCGGCGTGGACATCTATTGTCTTAATGCTGTAATGGACACGTCCATTGTTAACATTTTAACGCAAGACTACAGAAATCGGCTGTAAAGATACAAAAAACTTACGATATTAAGAAAAAAAAAGAAAAAAAAGTTTCAAATTGGCCCTATTTTTGACTTTTTATGCAGCATTTGCTTTCATAACAACTATTAATGTAGCAATTTTGATTGACATGACGCTTTGGTGGCATTTTTACACTAATTGCGTGTTTTTTTGTGAATGCATACTCCTTTTTTTGATGTCTGCAACATATCTGTTATAACATCCTGACATCACTAAACCTTTTAGACTATGACCTTTTGCTGTATCGCTACGCTATATGCATACTGTCTGCACGATTATCTTCCAGTATTGAAGAGTATATTTCATTCGTTACCCACCAAGTACGCACATACACCAGACCCAGGTACCAGTTTGGGCTTGAGTAGAGTATGGGCTAAGTTTGCCTACTCATTGCTTATGGTATACATGTGACAAGTTCACCGCAAAAATTAAAGGAACAACGCCATGTAAAGTGGTAAGCAGAACAAATCCTGCTCTTTCCTCATATCCTTGGCATGGAGCAGATAGCGTTGATAGATACGTGAAGAAAATTTCTTCTGAAACTCATCTATTGAAGTATGAACATTTGAAGTGGAAGATTTCACCTCTATGGGACACACTTTTGCCTGACGAGACAAGAGGAAGTCTATTTCATAGTTATGTTTGCCAGAAGGAGTTGGCCAGGTATGATAATACAACTTATGTCTGCCAGCAACGAGCATCTGCGAAACAACATTCTCATAGACATAGCCTACGTCAGCATTCAGTTTGTCACTCAACAGTTTCTGATAGATGACGTTTTCGGTGAAAGCATCATCCCAAAAGGCCAAAGTAACAAACAAGCCCGTGTCACCGCAGTACAATTTGAATTGGTCTCGATTGATATGTGATGCCAGCCCTGCACTTGGATCATTGGCATGATATGCGATATTAGCGGTCATCGAATCTTTTAGAATGGCGATTTGTTCCCTTAGACGATCTATTTTCCCACCAGCAATAACACTGCTTACCTGATAACGCGAGGCATTTCCGTTTAATTGTGCGGGGATAGCATGAAATAAATCGGAAGTCTGTCCAGACGGGTCCAGATCGTAAAAATCCTCGTCATAGAGGTCAAGAATGCTTCGCTTGCGCTGGTCGACAACGCTCAAATCATTAGTATTAAGATAATCGTTGACTGCTTGGGGCATCCCTCCCACCAAAACATAGAGACGGAAGTCACGCATCATTTTACGGTTAGTAGCATCTCCTAATGGTTGCCTTGCTTCAAACATGGTTCGCAACAAAGGAATAGTGTCCTCATCACCTAAAGCCCAACGAAACTCCTGATAGTCCATAGGATACATGTCAATCCGTGTCTCTTCGCTGGGAATCAGAATGTTCTTCTGAGCCCCCCTTTGGCCTTTCCCTTTTCTCTTGATACTTAGTAACGAGCCTGTTTCTATGTATTCGTAACGCCCATCAGCCACAAGACTCTTTATTGCTTGACGGGCTAAAGGCTGCTTCTGAATTTCGTCGAAGATGATGACAGATCTATGGGGCTTCAAACTTTTCCGGTAAGTAAGTTGTAGTTGGGTGAAGATATAATCCAAATCGGATATGTCCTCAAATAACTTATGAACATTTTGCGATGCTTTTGAGAAGTCTATCAATAGATAACTTTCATATTCTCTCCGTGCAAATTCTTCTGCAATAGTGGACTTGCCAACACGTCTGGCTCCTCTAATCAGCAAGGCTGTAGTGCCATGCTGGTTTTTCTTCCAACTGAGCATCTGCTCATAAATCTTCCGCTTAAATATTCTTTCTTCCATATTCGGTAACAACAAATATGGCGCAAAGATAGAAAAAAATCTTGATAATCCAAAGAAAATTAGCTAAAAATGCCGAAATTCTCAATAACAACATTTTTTTAAATGCCGAAATTCTCAATAGTCAAATTCTGCAAAATGCCGAAATTCTCAGCATGGACATTCACTCTCACTTTTTTCAAGTACTTTTTCTATGTCTGATTCACGATAGGATGTTACCCTTCATACGAATATAAGGAAGGATACCCTCATTACGATAATCTCGCAAGGCTCGTGGACTGACACGGAGTACTGTTGCCAGTTCTCCATCTGTCATAAGCCGTTCACCATGAAGGACGGGTTTATAGCTGTCCATTAACGCATCTGCCTTTCTGCTTGCCTTGCGCAGTGAGTCCAAGGCCCCTGCAATCAGTTCATCATTGATTGTAAGTATTCTTTCTTCCATATTCCTATACCTTATTATATTTACCAGACTGTTTGATGACCAATTCCACTTCTTCGGGGCGGTAATAGAACTTCCTTCCCATCTGGGCGTAGCATATCTTATGCTTACTGCGCATGGTCTGCAACGACCGTGGACTGATTTTGAGGATAGCACATACATCCTCACCCGTAAGCCACTTCTGGAGCCGCTTGTCCTGGCACTTGCGTGAAAGCGACTCCACTCTCTGGGTCAACCGACGAGTTTCATCTATCAGTTGCTCAAAAGCTTTCTTTTCTAATACAACTATATCCATTCTGATTCTTTTTTGTTGTTCAACGGCTGCAAAGGTAGCCGGATTGCGGCAATAACGGCTTTTATGTGTGTTAACTTGCCCTGAAATGCCCTCAAAAACAGAGTATGGATGGCAAAGATGAAAAAAGTTCATATCAACTTGATATCAACTTGACATTCGGAGTGTTTTTCTTGGGGTACTTTTGCACCGTCAAACGAAAAAAGAGACAAAAGATCATGGATGTTATAACGATAGAAAGCGGACTCTGGCAGGAACTGACCAACCGCATCAAAAAGATAGAAAGGTATGTGGAGGAATCTACGAAGCCTGTCACCTTTGAGGACGATGAGCTCTGGGTAGATAACAATCAGGCTATACGGCTCCTATGCGTCAGCAGTAGAACATTACAGCAGTACCGTTCGGATGGAGAGCTGGCATATAAGCGTTTCGGCAAAATGGTTTGGTATCGCCTGTCGGACATCGAGGAGTTTGCTGGTATTACGATGAGACCTTTGAGTCAGAGAAACCTCATTGCCATCCGTAAGGAGTGTATCAAGAAGAATAGGGACATCATTTTATACAAGGAGGATTAGACATGGAAGGACAGACAAACCTGCAAGGAGAAAAGGAGATGCTGGATAAGGACTCTTTTATGGAGTGCATGCGCAGCATCGTGAAGAAGATGAACAAACAGGAACAAATGATAAAGTTACTGGTAAATGACATGAACATGCGCAACCATGAAGGAGTACTTTATCTGAGAGGTGAAAGGATGTATAGTACTCAGGAACTAATTGACAGACTGCATATCTGCAGACGCAGCATCACCAACTACCGCAAGGATGGCGAACTGCCTTATATACTCCTGAGAAACAAAGCTTACCATCGGGAGAGTGACGTGATTCGCTTCGTGCAGGAAAGCAGTGAAAAGCTCGACAAACGTTGTGCAGAGGAGTTTTTGACGGAAACGATGAAAAACGGCGATACAATCGCCAACAGATAACAATATTCATTAATAATTAAATCATTTACAGATTATGGCACAGAACCAGAATCAGGGCTATCAGCCCATCGACGAGTCCAAGGTAAACTGGGACAAGATTGAAGAGAAGTTCGGAATCTCCAAGGAGGTGCTGGAAAGAACGGGAGCAAAGGACAACATGCTGAACTTCGGCAAGTCGGGCTTGCTCGACGTGACGATGCTCATCTACGGGCAGAAGGTGAAGGCGGCAGCTCGTCTGCAACTGACACGACTGGATGACGGCACCTACAGCGTACTGCCTCACTTCGTGCGCAAAGAGCAGAAGTTGGAGAATGCGGAGTACATGGGCTATACCTTCAGCAAGGAGGATGCCAAGGCCCTGAAAGAGACGGGCAATCTCGGCAAGGTCGTTCCGCTGTTCAACATGAAGGATGGCAAGACAGAGCCTTGCTTTGTATCGCTCGACCGCCAGACGAACGAGTTGGTACACTATCCGCTGAGCCGTCTCAATCTTCGTGAGAGTGTTGGCAATGTGAAGTTCACAACGGAAGAGATGGAACTGCTAAAACAGGGAGGCATTGTGAAAGATAAACAGTTTGAGAACGACAAGGGGCAGAAGTTCACCGTGGACTTTCAGGTCAATGCAGATCGCAAGAACGTGGCCTTTGTTCCTGGCAGCAGCCGTCAGGAAGTTGCACAAGAACAGGAGCAGAACAATGAGAAGAAGACCAAGCTCAACTGGACTAATGAGGACGGCAGCATCAAGAACCTGACCAAATGGAAAGGCATCCCCCTGACCGAAGAGCAGCAGAAGGACTACCGTGAAGGCAAGTCGGTGAAGTTGGACAACTACCCGCTGAAGGACGGCACGACCGCCACGATGTACCTGATGTTCTATCCCGACAAGGGCCAGCCATTTGCTTCCAAGAACGATCCGATGCAGGGCAAGGTCGTTGCACCTGCTAACGAGAGTGAGACGCAGGTGGCCGTGAACCATCAGGGAAAGACCAACGAGGCTACCAAAAAAGTGGACGAGCCGCTGCAGAAGGGACAGACAGTTCCTAAGAACGAGAAACAGCAGCAAGAGCAGAAGCCCGAAGACGAGAAAAAGGAGGAAAAGAAGCAGAAGCGAGGCCCGAAACTCTAACTGTTGAGCGCAGATGATGTGTGGACAGCCGCAGGAATACTGTCGGCTGTCCACCATTCTTACGCGCGTATAAATAATAATGTATAAACCACTGAATCCATTTATTATCATACAATGATTACAATTATAGCAGAGAAGCCAAGCGTTGCACGACAAATATCCCGTGTCGTAGGTGCAACACAAAGGAAGGTAGGCTACTATGGCGGCAACAACTACTGTGTCACCTGGGCTTTTGGTCATCTGATGCAGTTGGCTATGCCGGAAGCCTACGGAGTTACGGGATTCCGTCAAGAAAATCTGCCCATCATACCTGATATGTTCCAGCTTGTCAGCCGCAAGGGTGGCAAAGGCATGGAGGATGACGGTGTGAAGGAACAGCTTCGCGTCATCAAGAATCTGTTCGAGCATACAGAGAAGATTATCGTGGCCACCGATGCCGGACGCGAAGGTGAACTGATATTCCGCTACCTGTACCAGTACCTTGACTGTCATGTCCCGTTTCAGCGTCTTTGGATCAGTTCGCTGACCGACAAGGCCATCAAGGAAGGACTGAAAAACCTGAAGGACGGTCATGATTTCGACAACCTTTTCCTGTCTGCCAAAGCACGAAGCGAAGCCGACTGGCTCGTGGGCATCAATGCCACACAGGCCCTGACCATTGCCGCAGGAAAAAGAACCTACAGCCTCGGGCGTGTGCAGACACCGACACTGGCGATGGTGTGCCGTCGGTTTTTGGAGAATAAGAACTTCAAGCCTACGCAGTTCTGGCAGATGCACTTCACAACTGAAGATAAGAGTAAGGTCGTGAAATTCCAAACCTCAGAGCGATGGAATGACAAGACTACAGCAGAAAACCTCTACCAGCAGTTGAAGGGGTATAAAAGTGTAGTTGTTTCCAAAGTGGAATGCAAGGAAAAGGCAGAAGAACCACCCTTGCTCTATGACCTCACGGCTTTACAGAAGGATGCGAACGTCAGGTATGGCTTCACCGCAGAGCAGACTCTGACGATTGCCCAGAAACTCTACGAAGCTAAGGTCATCACTTATCCGAGGACATCGAGCCGCTATATTTCCGATAATGTCTATGACGAGATTCCCAAACTGCTACGCACCTTGCAGGACAACGAGCAATGGGGAGCACTCTCTATGACAATCCGTAAGCCGAATACCCGAAGTGTGGATGCCTCCAAGGTCACCGATCACCACGCCCTGCTGATTACTGGCGAGAAACTGGAACATCCATCCAATGACGACAAGAAGATATACAATATGATTGTTGCCCGTATGCTGGAAGCATTTTCAGATAAGTGCGAGAAGCAGCAGACTACAGTCACTGTAGAGGTGGAAGGTGTGCCGTTTGTCGTGAAGGGAACTGTCATCAAGAAGGCTGGTTGGCGATTCATTCAGAACGAGGACATCGACAATGACCGCTTGCCGAACTGGAAAGAAGGCCAGGAACTGGCAGTATCAGGATGGGGGCTGGCAGAGGGAAAGACAAAGCCCGTACCCATTCACACGGAGGCCACGCTGCTTTCTGAAATGGAATCTTGCGGAAAGGGTATCGATGACGAAGAACTGGCACAGGCCATCAAGGAATGTGGCATCGGTACACCTGCCACCCGTGCCAATATCATTGAGACACTTATCAATCGCGAGTACATGATCCGCCTGAATAAGCAGCTTATCCCAACCGAAAAGGGACTCTTCATCTACGACCTGTTGAAAGACAAGCAAATTGCCAATGTTGCCATGACGGGACAATGGGAACAGTCGCTTGCACGTATAGAGCGGGGTGAGTACAGTGCAGAGGACTTCCGTAAAAGCATTGAGGACTATACAGGCAGTATCGTACATGAACTTCTTTCCTTGGAGGACAAGTTTGAGCACAGCGGTATCGGCATCCCATGTCCTAAGTGCGAGAAAGGCACGATGCAGTTCTACAAGAAGGTCGTGAAATGCGACAATCCCGCCTGTGACTGCCATGTGTTCCGCGAGAAGGCCGGCAAGGAACTCACCAACGACCAGTTGAAGGCATTGCTGACAGAGGGCAAGACGGGTATCATCAAGGGGTTCAAGAGTAAACAGGGAAACTCCTTTGATGCTGTCGTAACCCTCAACGGAGAGACGTTTCAGACCGAATTTTCGTTCCCCGAGCGAAAAAAATCAGCAAAGAAAGGCAAATCCCGATAAAAAGCATTACCTTTGCCACTGACATTCATTTTCATTTGTCGTTTACACGATTTTTGAAATGGATTCAGTGGTTGCACCTCGGGAGGGATACCCGGGGTGCTTTACTTGTACGCTGATTCTATAACCCATTAAACGTATTTTGAAAATGAAAAAGCAAGAACAACAAGAGTTGTCCTACTATGGACTGTATCTGCTCCGCTACCTGCTGGAGCAACATTCCCGCAAGGCTAAAGACCTTGGATTTATCTACCAGCGAGAGTTGAACGCTGCAGAAACCTTTGAACAGGCCCGTCTTGACGGTCATTCCGTCGAGGGCGCACAGGAACTGGCAATGGCAGAATTGATGAAGGGACTGAGCCTGACACGCTGGAGCATCCTCATGGAAGTATTAGAAAAAGAGTTTGCCGTTGAGGTTGACGATGAGCAGCGCATCCCCTTTGCCGAGAAACTGCTGCCATTAGTGTCTCCCGTGTTCGAGGGCTACGACCTGGAGAACGACGGCTTTGAAGATTCAACGGACTATGTACGGCTCTACACAGAACTGACAGGTGCTGTGGTACTTTATATCGAACAGTATGGCGTTCAATAGAAAGGCACGGCTGCAAGCTAATATTGATGCCATTCGCACAGCTTTTACCTTGCGCGATGAGGTACGTGTACCCACTGATACCGAGCGGGAAATCATCTCCCGATACTGCGGCTTCGGTGGGTTGAAGTGCGTTCTGAACCCAGTGGACAACAAGGCAGCATGGTCTAAGAACGATCTTCCGCTTTATAACCTGACCTCAGATCTCCACAACCTGATTCGTGAGAATACAGACAGTGAGGATGAGTATAAACTCTATGTGGCCAGCATGAAACAGTCTGTCCTCACCGCTTTCTACACTCCGAAGGAGATACCAGAGGCCATCTGGTCTGTGATGGGCGAGTTGAACCTGAAACCGCAGAGGGTGCTGGAACCGTCTGCTGGCATGGGTGTGTTCATCGACACTATGCGCACCGTCAATCCCGATGCACAGGTGACTGCCTTTGAGAAGGACAAACTGACGGGGCTATTGCTTTCAAAACTACATGCCAACGAAGGCATGGACATCCGTGTGGAGGGCTTTGAACGTATCCAGAAGTCAGAGTTGGGAATGTTTGACCTTGCCATCTCCAATATTCCTTTTGGAGATACCAAGGTGTTCGACCCAGAGTATTCCAACAGCAAGTCAATTATGAAGCGTACCATTTCCAAGTCCATCCACGGCTATTTCATGCAGAAGGGACTGGATGCCGTGCGCGATGGCGGTATGGTGGCATTCATTACCACCCGCAAATACCTCGACGGCCAGAATAGTGTGCGTCTGAATCTGCTGTTCCAGCATGCTGACCTTGTGACAGCCTTCCGTCTGCCTGATAATCTCTTCAAGGAGAATGCCAATACGGAGGCTGGCAGTGACCTGATCATCGTGCAGAGGAATGAGCATAAGGAGTGGATGACTGAGGATGAGAAGCAAATCAGCCTCACATACAGTCAGGACGGGGATGACATTCTCTACAACGAGTACTTCCAACGGCATCCCGACAACGTGCTGGCAACTGCTACCCTCAGAGGCACAGACCAGTACGGCAAACCTGCCTTGGAATATCAGCACGCAGGAGGTGTGGAAGGCATTGCCGCTGACCTTAAGGAAAGGCTGAAAGACGAGCTGGTTCAGCATCTTGACTTCAAGATGTTCACAGGAATGGATAGTCCTGCTATTGCTCAGCAGGTTGATGCCCCAACAGAGGCAAACCAACCTGAACCTGCCATTGAGGAAGCCGAAGCTGAGGAAATCAAGGAGGATGAGGTTGTAGAGGAAGAAAAAGAGGAATCCGCCAAAGTGGTGGATATGCCTGTCTCTAATGTTCCTTTAGATAAAGGGCCAAAGCCAGAACCCGAACCTGTTCAGGAGATAAAGCCTGAAGCCAACCAGCAGCTATCACTCTTTGACCTCTGGGGCATGACTGTTCAGGAACAACCGAAGCCCAAGGCAGAACCCAAGAAGGAGAAGAAAGAACGCAAGAAGGAGCGGATAGCGCGTGAGAAGCAGGAGGCAAAGGTTGAAATGGCGAAGAAGAGCTATGTTGAGCAGCAACTGGCCGTCTATGACTCACTGGATTGGGAAGAAAATCCTCCCATCAACGGTTTCTATGAGATGATGATGGACTTGTCGCCTGAACGTCGCAGGGAACTTCTTGAAAGGGGACAGCAGAAGATTGAGGCTAATGCTGATCTACGAAACGAAGCTGTCAAAAAGGAACAGCAGAGGAAAACAGGAACTGAGCGCAGAGAGGCAGAACAAAAGCGCCAGGAGGAACTGATGAAACCACGGAAGTTCGAGGGTACGATGTATCAGCATCTCCGTGACGGTTCTGTGGTTGTGGACTATCACCAACAGTTAGGTGTACTGTCCGAGGTAAGGGATGGCTCTGCCGTCTTCAATCCCCTGACACTCCCTGCCACACAGATTCCCAAGATGCGACTGTATGTGACTGTCCGCGACTATTACGAACAACTCTACAACTATGAGGCAGACAAGCATCAGCCCAATGACCTGCTACGTGCCAACCTCAATTCCTACTATGACGAGTTCGTCATGCGCTTCGGCTGTCTGAATGAAAAGGCCAATGCCAAGATGATCATGATGGATGCCGGAGGCAGGGATATGCTGTCGCTGGAGCGCAGTGAGGACGGGCAGTTCGTCAAGGCAGACATCTTCGACCGCCCCGTGTCTTTTTCCATCGGGGAGGTAACTCATGTGGAAACGGCACAGGAAGCAGTATCTGCCTCGCTCAACAAGTACGGAGAGGTTGACCTGGGCTATATGTCGGAACTGACCGACAAGACACGGGATGAACTTATCCAAGAATTGGACGGGCAAATATTCCTCAATCCGCTGACGGGTGACTATGAGGTACGCGACAAGTTCATTGCCGGAAACGTGGTGGAGAAGATCAAAGCCATCGAAAGAGGCATTGAGGCCAACGGAGGTGAAATCAACGACCAGACAGAGAAGTCGCTGAAAGCCCTGAAGGATGCCGTGCCTACGCCCATTCCCTTTGAGGAACTGGACTTCAACTTCGGTGAGCGATGGATTCCCGCTACGGTCTATTCGTCCTATATGTCAAACCTCTTCGAGACGGGTGTGGATATTGTCTATTCGCCCAACATCGACGAGTATGACGTGAGTTGTGAGCGGAAGAACATGAAGATATGGCGGGAGTTCTTCGTGCAGGGCGAGTATCGTGGCTATGACGGTATGGCCCTGCTGCGTCATGCCCTGCACAACACAGTGCCGAACATCATGAAGTGCGTCGGTGAGGACGAGAACGGCAACGACATCAAGGCACGTGATGCGGAGGCCATCCAACTGGCAAACTCGAAGATTGACGAAATCCGAAACGGCTTCACGGAATGGCTCGACGGACAGAGCCAGGAGTTCAAGGACAGGCTGACGCAGATGTACAACGAGAAGTTCAACTGCTTCGTGCGTCCGAAGTACGACGGCAGTCACCAGACGTTTCCCGACCTCGACCTGAAGGGACTCGACCGCAAGTATGGCATCAAGGGTGTGTATCCCTCGCAGATGGACTGTGTGTGGATGCTGAAGCAGAATGGTGGCGGGATCTGCGACCATCAGGTGGGTACGGGCAAGACGCTCATCATGTGTATATCGTCCCATGAGATGAAACGTCTCGGCATGGTGAGCAAGCCGATGATTATCGGACTGAAGGCGAACGTGGCAGAGATTGCCGCCACCTATCAGACGGCCTATCCCAATGCCCGCATCCTGTATGCCAGCGAGAAAGACTTTTCCACTGCCAACCGAGTAAAATTCTTCAATACAATCAAGAACAACGACTTCGACTGTGTGATTATGTCGCACGACCAGTTCGGCAAGATTCCGCAGTCGCCGGAGGTGCAGCAGAAGATACTGCAGGCAGAGCTGGAGAGTGTGGAGGAGAACCTGGACGTACTGCGTAACGGCGGCAAGGACATATCGGGCATGATGCTGAAAGGGTTGGAGAAGCGCAAGGCCAATCTGGAAGAGAAGCTTGACAGCATCGAGTATGCCATCCGCACGAGGACGGACGATGTGGTGGACTTCAGGAAGATGGGCATTGACCATATATTCGTGGACGAGTCGCATCAGTTCAAGAACCTGATGTTCAACACCCGTCACGACCGTGTGGCAGGACTGGGCAACAGTCTGGGAAGCCAGCGGGCACTCAACCTGCTCTTCGCCATCCGCACCATTCAGGACAGGACGGGCAAAGACTTGGGGGCGACCTTTCTGAGTGGAACCACCATCAGTAACTCGCTGACGGAACTATATCTGCTATTCAAATACCTGCGCCCGAAGGAACTGGAGCGGCAGAACATACGCTGCTTCGATGCCTGGGCCGCTATCTTCGCCAAGAAATCGACGGACTTTGAGTTCTCGGTGACGAACAACATCATCCAGAAGGAGCGGTTCAGGTATTTCATCAAGGTGCCGGAACTGGCGCAGTTCTACAATGAGATCACCGACTACCGAACGGCAAAGGACGTGGGTGTGGACAGGCCGGAGATGAACGAGATACTGCACAACATCAAGCCGACACCTGACCAGGAGGTCTTCATCCGGAAACTGATGGAGTTCGCTCAGAACGGTGATGCTACGATTCTCGGTCGTCTGCCGTTGAGTGAGACGGAAGAGAAGGCGAAGATGCTGATTGCTACGGACTATGCCCGAAAGATGGCACTGGATATGCGCATGATAGACCCGTCGTATGGTGACCACCCTGACAATAAGGCCAGTCACTGCGCTGCCACCATAGCGGAGTACTACAAGAAGTTCGACGAGCAAAAGGGTACACAGTTTGTATTCTCTGACTTGGGAACGTATCAGCCTGGAGGCGGTTGGTCGGTCTATTCCGAAATCAAACGCAAGTTAGTGGAGGACTATGGCATTCCTGCCGACGAGATACGCTTCATTCAGGAGTGCAAGAACGAGAAGGCACGAAAGGCTGTGATTGCAGCCATGAACGAGGGTAAGGTACGTGTTCTCTTTGGTTCCACGTCAATGCTGGGTACGGGCGTGAATGCACAGAAACGGGCTGTGGCGATCCATCATCTGGATTCGCCGTGGCGACCCAGCGATCTTGAACAGCGCAATGGCCGTGCAGTCCGAAAAGGGAACGAGATTGCCAAGTTGTATGCCGACAACAAGGTGGATGTGCATATCTACGCTGTGGAAAGGACGCTGGATGCCTACAAGTTCAATCTGCTCTACAACAAGCAGATGTTCATCACACAGCTGAAGTCAGGTGCCATGGGAGCGCGAACAATCGATGAGGGAGGCATGGACGAGAAATCGGGCATGAACTTCTCAGAGTATATGGCTATCCTCTCTGGTAACACCGACCTGCTCGACAAAGCCAAGCTGGAGAAGAAGATTACCGCCCTTGAAAGCGAGCGCAAGAGCTTCATGAAGGCAAGGCGAACGGTGGAACTGGAGGTGGAAGGCAAGCAGCATGATCTGTCGAGAGACAAGGACATTCTCGCTAAGATGCAGGCTGACCAGAAGCAGTTTGAGAAGAACGTCACGCATGACGGACTCGGCAATGTGGTGAATGCCGTTACCATCGAGGGCAAGAAGTACGATGAGTTTGATGCCCTTGGTACCAGACTCCAGCAGATTGCCGACAAGATGGACACGAAAGGCCAGCCCAAGGAAATCGGCAACGCTTTCGGATTCCCGATACAGGTATGCACTGAGGAAGTTCAGAAGGGGGGCTTGCCATTCCGCGAGAACCGCTTTTCCGTTCAAGGCAACTACATCTACCGCTTCAACAACGGTCAGATGGCCATGAAGGACAAGGAGGCAGCTGCCACCCACTTCCTTCGAGCCTTGGAGAAGATACCAGAGTATATCTCGCAGTACAAGCATCGTATCGAGAGCATGGAGCGTGACCTCAAGCAGATGATGCCAACCATTAACAAGGAATGGAAGAAGGAAACGGAACTCCGTGACCTGAAGACCGAACTCGCAGCACTCGACCGCAAGATTACGCTTGACCTGGCACCACACAAGTCTGAGAAGCAGGACGAGAAGGACGAACAAGGCCAGAAGGAAGGTGTTGCTGCAGAGGATAGGAAATCAGTAAGCCTACATCCTGAGCCTCCTGATGAGCCAAAGACACATAAAGGCTTCAGAATATAGCCTTTCTACTTGAGAATAGCAGCCCCGATAGACTTCAGTGTACTAATCGGGGCTGCTTTTGGTTTGGTTGTTCTATTTCAAAACCGTCCTTGGTATGTCCAGCCTTTTGAGCAGGTCATAGAACGTTGATTTTGGAACTCCGAGCAGTTCGTATGCCCGTTGTGCATTTCCTCCTACGCTTTTTATGACCTTCAAGGTATGTCTGCGTTCAAACTCCGTCCTTGCATCCTTCAGGTTACTGCCACGTATCTTCTGCCATTGGATGGTATCATCTATATCCAAATCGTCGGCTGTAAGCAAATCCCCTTCACACATGGGAATGGCTGCTTTGATAACTGCATCTAGTTCGCGTACATTGCCTGGCCACCAATAGTCCAACAGCATCTGTTCTGCGGACTCGTCAAATCCCTTGACTTCCCTCTCACAAAGGGCATTCCCTTGTTTCAGGATGTATCTGGCCAATGGCATGATGTCCTCCTTGCACTCACGGAGTGGAGGAATCTGAATCTGGTATTGCTTGATGCGGAAATAGAAGTCTTCACGCAAGGAACCGTTTGCAAGTGCCGTGGAGAAGTCAAGGTTGGTGGCAAACACGAAGCGAATGTCAAACTTTCGCAGTTCCATCGAGCCGACGGGTCTGTAGGTCTTTTCCTGTATGGCACGGAGCAGCATCTGTTGGGAGCGTACGGACAGGTTGCCTATCTCGTCCATGAAGAGCGTACCGCCATTGGCTTGTTCAAAATAGCCGATACCATTGTCTGTAGCACCTGTATAGGCTCCTTTCACGTGGCCGAAGAAGGCTGACTCTGCCAGTTCATCCGTAAAGGATGCGCAGTCTACTGGAACCCACGGTTTGGAAGAGCGTTTGCTCCTGTCATGGATCATTCTTGCAATATGTTCTTTTCCACAACCGCTTTCTCCCATAATGAGAACGGACAGATTCGTCTGGGCTACGATGCTCACTGTCTTATAGAGTTGGACGAAGGCTGGACTCTCCCTGCGCCAGA
>R26__coassemble_202_pt1 | contig 40328 bp, 38 predicted proteins | sample R26__metabat2_low_PE_056 | metagenome-assembled genome bin R26 | reverse complement strand
TTGTAAAACATACTAAAAGTGTTATAATTTATCTCACTGTAATATATTAAAGAGAAGAGGTGGCTTATGATGGTTATAAGCAAAATCTTCGCGATAATTATCTTTGTAATCATGTTCTTAGCCATCGTTACTGAGATATTTGAACGACATATTGTTACTTTAGTTTCTGGTTTGATGACAATTATTGTTGTATTTGGTATTTGCATGCACTCGATGGATGCCATAATCAGAACAATCAACATAAAAAGTCTTGCAACCCTTGAATTTTGGTACGGAGGAGGAGAATCCTCTGGTATTAACTGGGCTACAATCATATTCATTGCAGGTATGACTGTTATGGTTGAGGGTATGGGACATGCCGGTTTCTTTGATTGGCTCTGTCTTAAAATTGCAAAACTTGTTAAGTACAACACAGTTGCACTTCTTATATGCTTTATGATTATGTCTGCTGTACTTTCTATGTTCATAGACAGTATAACTGTTATTATGTTCCTTGCAGCAGTTACAATCACTCTTGCACATACATTGAAGTTTGATCCTATTCCAATTATTCTCGCAGAGATATTCTGTGCAAACCTTGGTGGTAGTGCAACAATGTGTGGTGACCCACCAAACATCATTATTGGAACCGCACTTGGATATACTTTCTTTGATTTCCTTTCAAATACTGGTGTCATTGTAGGTATCTGTCTTGTGTTTACAATTCTCTATTTTTTCTTTGTAATGAGAAAACCTCTTAAAGCATCTGAGAAGGAGAGACCGGCAGATATTGAGTATCCAAAGGCTGAAGATGCAATTAAGACTAAGAAGGGCTTCTATTCTTCAGTAGTTGTTTTTGCTATTGTAGTTTCTCTTCTTGTGACACACTCAATAACAGAACTTACAGTAGCGACCATTGGTGTAATTGCTATAATTTTAACTTCAATTGCAATGGTATTTGCATTTGACTTTGCAACACTCAAAGATATATTTAAGAAGGTTGATTATAAGACATTGCTCTTCTTTGTAGGACTCTTTGTTGTTGTTTCTGGTCTTGAAGAGACTGGCTGTCTTGAAGCAATTGCTGGATTAATTGCAAAGATTTCTGGTGGTAATGCATTTGTTATGATTGCAATCATCATCTGGCTCTCAGCAATCTGTTCTGCATTTGTGGATAATATCCCATTTGCAGCAACAATGGTTCCTGTTATTCAGGCTATGGCTGAAACTACTGGTGTTCCGCTTGCAAATCTCGCATGGACACTTGCGCTTGGTACTGACATAGGCGGAAGCGCAACACCAATTGGCGCATCTGCAAATGTTGTTGGAACATCACTTGCAACTAAATCTGGTCACCCAGTAACTTGGGGTAAGTATTGTAAGTACAATGCACCAGCTACAATCATTGTCATCACAATTTGTACGATTTCACTTTTCGTACGTTACTTTTAATTGAAGGAGGAGCGTAAAATGGCTGAAATGAACAAACAGCAGATTCTTATCACTATCACACGTGATTTTGGAAGCCTTGGTCACCGTATTGCTGATGAACTTGGTAAAGAACTCGGTATTCCAGTTGTAGATAAAACTCTCCTCTATAAGATGGCGGAGAATCATGGTTTTGACCCTGAGTTTTTAAAAAAATATGATGAGAAGCCTCGTAATTCTTTGACATCACGTACACTTAAGGGACATTCAAACTCAATTGAGCAAGTTCTTGCGGATATGGTATTTAAATATCAGAAGGACCTTGCTGATACTGGTGAAGACTTTATTATGGTCGGCCGTTGTGCTGATTGGAACTTACGTGGATATCCAAATGTAATCAAAATATTCATCACTGCTGATGAACCTGATCGTAGAGATCATGTTGCAAAAGCACTTGATATTTCACTTGCTGATGCTGAATCTCTTATAAAAAAGATGGACCGTAGAAGAATTTATTATCACAAATCTAATACGGATGTTAGCTGGGGAGATCCTAACTTCTATAATCTCTCAGTTAATTCATCAAAACTCGGTGTAGAGGGCTGTGTTGAACTTATTAAGAACTACATTGAACTCTATATGTCTAAGTCTCAAAACTGGGACGATTAAGAGAGGAAGTGCATAAGTGGAAAAGAAAAACGTTATCATTAACCTTAAAAATATATCGGTAGCTTTCGACGGCGAGCCGGTTCTTAAAGATTTGAACCTGTATATTCGAGATGGGGAGTTTGTCACATTACTCGGCCCTTCGGGCTGTGGTAAGACAACGACCCTTCGAATTATTGCGGGTTTCCAAGAACCAGACGCCGGCGAGGTTATCTTTGAAGATAAATGCATCAATGGTGTTCCCGCTCATGAGAGACAGGTGAACACCATTTTTCAACGTTATGCACTTTTTCCACATCTTAATGTTTACGACAATGTTGCCTTTGGTCTTCGACTTTGTAAGATGCCAGAGAGCGACATAAAGAAGAAGGTTGAAGAGATGCTTGAGCTCGTAGACCTCAAGGGCTTCAACCGTAGGTCAATTGATTCGCTCTCTGGCGGTCAGCAACAGCGTATTGCAATAGCGAGAGCACTTGCTGTTGACCCACGCGTGTTGCTCCTTGACGAGCCTTTAGGAGCACTTGACCTTAAACTTCGTAAGGACATGCAGGTTGAACTTAAGAACATCCAGCAGAGGCTTGGTATTACATTCATCTATGTAACTCATGACCAGGAAGAAGCACTCTCAATGTCCGATACGATCGTTGTAATGGATCACGGTGAGATTCAGCACATCGGTACACCTGAGGATATCTACAATGAGCCTGCTAACGCATTTGTTGCTGACTTCATTGGTGAGTCAAACATCCTTGATGGTGTCATGAAGAAGGACTTCAAGATTGAGTTCTCCGGCCACGTATTTGACTGTGTTGACAAGGGCTTCAAAGAGGATGAACTCGTAGACGTAGTTATCCGTCCTGAGGATGTTGATATCACAACAGTTAAGGACGGCATGATCTCGGGTGTAGTTACAAACGTAACTTTCAAAGGCGTTCACTATGAGATTATCGTAGATGTTGGTGGCTTCAAGTGGATGATTCAGACCACTGACTACGCTAAAGAGGGTAAGAAGATTGGTCTTATCATCAAACCGGATGAGATTCACGTAATGAAAAAATCTAAATACTCTGGTCTCTACGGTGACTACTCAAGCTTCTCAGATGAGATGGACTACATCTCAGATGTTAATGAGATTCTTGTTGAAGAAGAGGACGAGGACGAAGAAATAATCGACTAATAAAGGGGGGAGACAAATGAATAACAAGACCTACAACGGTATCTCAGCACCATATGCACTGTGGTGTGTAGTATTCATTTTGGCTCCACTCGTAATCGTTGCTTATTATGCTTTGACAGATTCAACTGGAGCATTTACTACAGCAAATTTATCTGGACTTTCTCTGTACACAGATACGATTGCCCGCTCAGTATACTTCGGTATTATTGCAACAGCTATCTGTCTTGTAATCGCATATCCTCTTGCATACTTTATCTCTAAGACAAAGGCTTCTAAGCAGAAGATTCTTCTAATGCTCATCATGGTGCCTATGTGGATGAACTTCCTTCTTCGCACATATTCAATCATGGTTTTGATTGAGGATTCGGGTATCATCAATAACTTCCTTGTCTCAATTGGCCTAAACCCAATTCACATGATCAACACACCTGGCGCTGTTATCTTTGGCATGGTTTATGATTACTTGCCATTTATGGTAATTCCTCTCTATACCGCTATGACAAAGCTTGATGTTAGACTCATAGAAGCTGCTCGTGACCTTGGTGCAAGTGGCTTCCAGACACTTCGTGATGTAATTATCCCACTCACACGTTCCGGTATTGTTTCAGGTATTACTATGGTATTTGTACCATCAGTATCAACCTTCTATATCAGCCAGAAACTCGGTGGTGGTAGATACACACTTATCGGTGACGTAATTGAGATGCAGTTCCAGACTGCATATAACTATAACCTTGGTGCATCTATATCATTGCTCCTTATGGTCTTCATACTTGTTTGTCTCTTCATCATGAACAAGTTTGGAGATATTGATGAAGGAGGTAGTATCGTATGAGAAAACTCGGAACTGCCTCAAAAATCTACATGATTTTAATCTTTATTCTTCTTTATGCACCAATTGCTGTTTTAATCTTCTATTCTTTTAACGATTCTAATAGCACAAGTGTATTCACGGGATTTTCGCTTCGTTGGTACGGTGAACTCTTCCGAGACGAGGCTACAATTACTGCGCTTAAGAACACACTTGTTCTCGCATTCCTCTCATCAATTATCTCAACAATAATTGGTACGATTGCAGCAACAGGTATCTATTATTCAAAGACACGTTGGTATAAGAACGGTCTTTTGACAGTAAATAATATTCCGCTCATGAACCCTGATATCGTAACAGGTATCTCAATGATGCTCCTCTTTGTATTTGTTGGTACCATCCTTAAGGTCTCAGGTGTATTGGGCTTTGCAACTATGCTCATAGCACATATCACTTTCGAGCTTCCATATGTTATTCTCAACATCCTTCCAAGATTTAAATCTATGGATAAATTCCTTGTTGAGGCAGCATGTGATCTTGGTTGTACACCAAGAAAGGCATTCTTTAAAGTAACTGTTCCTTACATCAAGACAGAGATTATTGCCGCGTTTATTATGGCCTTCACACTCTCACTTGATGACTTCGTAATCTCATACTTTGTAAGTGGTCCAGAGTTCCAGACACTTCCAATTCGTATCTACTCTATGACAAAGAAGCGCGTTACACCTGACATGTACGCGCTATCAGCTATTATCTTTGTCACAGTATTTATACTTCTTATTCTCACTAACATCGCACAGGACGACGCATTCCGTGAGAGATTTAAGAAAAAACCAAATAAAAGGAGGGCAACATCATGAAAAAACTCTCCTTGGTAATACTCTTTATTGCTGTGATGCTTTCATCGCTTGTAATTCCAGCATCTGCTTATAGTCTCAACGATTATAAGATCGATGTGGACTACTACAAAAACAATCCTTATAAGGGCACAACACTCAACGTATATAACTGGGGTGAATATATCTCTGATGGTTCAGAGGATTCACTCGACGTTAATAAGTACTTTGAGGAACTCACTGGTATCAAAGTTAACTACACAAACTTTGATAGTAATGAGGATATGTACGCAAAGATTAAGAGTGGTGGCGCGAACTACGATGTCTGCATTCCATCTGACTATATGATTGAGCGTATGATTGATGAGGGAATGCTCTTAAAACTTGATTACAACAACATTCCTAATTTCAAGAATATCGATGATGACTATAAGTCACTCTATTTTGATCTAAGCAATGAGTACACTGTAACTTACAACGTAGGTTATGTTGCACTTGCTTACAATACAAAACTTATGCCTAAGGCACCTGATAGTTGGAGCATCCTTTGGGATGAGGACTATGCAGGTCAAATCCTTATGTTCAACAACCCACGTGATGGATTTGCTATCGCTCAGTGCCTTCTTGGTCAGGACCTCAATATGACTGACCCTAACGAGTGGCAACTCGCATACAGCAAACTTCTTGAGCAGAAGTCTGTAGTTCGTTCATATGTAATGGATGAGGTCTTCAACATCATGGAGAGTGGCGCTGCAGCTGTTGCGCCTTACTATGTTGGTGACATCATCACTATGATGGATAACAATGAAGATCTCGCTGTTGCTTTCCCAAGGGAAGGCGCAAACATATTTGTTGACTGTATGTGCATTCCTAAAACTTGTCAGAACAAAGGCGCAGCTGAACTTTACATCAACTTTATGGAGGAGCCAGAAGTGGCTCTTGCAAATGCTGAGTATATCTGCTATGCAACTCCTAACAAGATTGTTAGAGACCTCGATGAGTATAGCCTCAGAGACTCTGACATCCTTTATCCTGACGCTTCTGTAACAGAGAATTATCAGTACTTCCATAATCTTCCTGCAGACACACAGGGCCTTATGGCAAATCTCTGGTCAGACCTAAAAGTTGATGGCGATTCAAATGCATCAACATATATCGGTCTCGGTATTTTCTGCGCTTTGGCAGCATCTTTTGGTGCCTACAAAATCATAAAGAAGAAGCGTAGAGAGAAGTACTACGATTAATATTAAAATTATTTAAATTAATATATAAAAAGTAATTGACAAGGCATATCTGCTTTGCTATAATTATCAACGTTGCGTGAGGGAAATATCCCATGCGTACATGCGAGAGTGGCGGAATCGGCAGACGCGCACGTTTGAGGGGCGTGTGGGGCGACTCGTACGGGTTCAAGTCCCGTCTCTCGCACCAAAAAGAACCAGGTTGTATAACCTGGTCTTTTTTTATATAATCGTTATTAGGGTGATAATGATGAAACATTGTATTATTGTTAAATGGAATGAGGACGTGGATAAGAAGGCTATCCTTGAACCAGTTAAAGTACTCTTTGAGGGTGCAAGGGAGATTGATGGTGTTAGTGACGTTCTGTTTATAGAGAACTGTGTTGATATAGAGAATAGGTATGATTTGATGATTCAGGTGATTGTGGAGAAGGAGAAACTTCAGAACTGGAATGAGTCAGAGATTCATAAGACTTGGAAAAAGGAATATGGGGATATGATATTGTCGAAGGCAATATTTGATTATGAGTAAAATTGTATTAATTTAAAATCATTTAGGAGGGCAATATGGCACAGTATATTAGGCAAAATTTCGATAATACTGTATCGGAGCGTGAAAAGAAGCATAAAGACATAGCGTACCGTGCTGCTTGCGAAGGTATAGTTTTACTTGAGAACAATGGCACTCTTCCTATTAAACCGGGTAAGATTGCACTCTTTGGAGCCGGTGCTAAGTGGACAATAAAGGGTGGTACAGGTTCTGGCGATGTAAATGAGCGCCATTCAACCTCTATCTATGAAGGTCTTGTTGATGCAGGCTTTGAGATTACTTCTGAAGATTGGCTTAGACAGTATGATGAACTTCATGATAGAGTCATGAAGGATGCTACAGATAGCTTTATGTCTGCAGTCAAGCATATGCAGTTTGGCGATATTATGGGCATGTTTATGGGAACTGTAGGATACCCACAGATGAAAGTAATCAAGGCTGATATTGCTAAAGCACCTGCTGACACTGCAATTTATGTTGTGTCGCGTCAAGCAGGTGAAGGCGCTGATAGACATATTGAAAATGGAGATAATGACTTATCTGACGGTGAGATTGAGTCACTCCAGCGTCTCACAACTTTCTACAAAAACGTAGTTCTCGTAATAAATATCGGCTGTAGCCTAAATATGGACTTCTTGTCTAAAGTTCCAGGGCTTGGCGCCGTTATCTATATGTGTCAGCAGGGTACCGAAGGCGGACCTGCTTTTGCTGATATAATCACTGGTAAAGTTAATCCATCTGGTAAACTCTCTGATACTTGGGCTAAAAAGTATGAGGATATTCCATTTGCAAATGAGTATTCTTACTTAAACGGCAACTTAAAAGATGAGTACTACAAGGAAGGTATCCTTGTAGGTTATAGATACTTTGATGCATATGGCGTAGAACCTCAGTATCCATTTGGATATGGTCTCTCGTACACGACTTTTGCTTTTAAGACAACTAATGCTGAAGTTGATAAGACAGTTGTTACAGTTGATATTGAAGTAAGTAACACTGGCAATGTGCCTGGTAAAGAAGTAGCTCAGGTTTATCTCTCTGCTCCAAATGGAGTTTTGAAGAAGGAACATAAATCTCTTGTAGCTTTTAAGAAAACTGGTGTTATTAAGCCGGGTGAAGTTGAAAAGCTTCAGGTTTCTTTTGACCTTCGCGACTGTGGTAGTTATCAGGAACTCGGTGCACGATATATTCTTGATAAAGGTTCATACATAGTAAAAGTTGGTGATTCATCACGCAATACTTTTAATAGTTTTGTACTTGAACTTGATGAATTTACTGTTGTTGAACAGGCAAAGAACATCTGCCCAACAATTAAAGAGTTCTCAGAACTCGATATCCCTGAAAGAGGGGAAGAGGATCTCTCAAAACTCTCTCATCTTGAGGTTAAATCATCTGACTTTGAGACAATCTATCATGACTACAGTGCTCCAAAGCCATATCATGACCCTGAAGTTGACGCAGTAGTTGATAAGATGAGTCTCCTTGATAAGGCAACAGTCTGCGTTGGCGCAGGTATGCTTAACGGGAACCGTGTTACAAAGATTGAGGGCGCTGTTGGACATTCAACTTCTAAGTTCTTTGAAAAGTATGGACTTCCTTCAGTGGAATTCTCTGATGGTCCTGCAGGACTTAGACTTACACGTTTCTCAGGTGTATATGAGAATGGTAAGGTTAAGATGATTGATTCTCCACTTGCTGGTCTTGATCTTCTTCCTGACAGTATAAAGAAGTTTATCTATGCAGATAAAGATAAATGTAAGACAGCCTATCAGTACACAACTGCTTTCCCAGTAGAGGTTGCTCTTGCACAGACATGGAATATGGATCTTCTCTATGAGATGGGAACAGCAATTGCTGCAGAGATGCAGGAGTTTGGTATTGCATACTGGCTCGCACCAGCGCTCAACATCCATAGAAATCCTCTCTGTGGACGTAATTTTGAATATTACTCAGAGGACCCACTTCTTACTGGTAAATGCGCTGCAGCCGTTATTTTAGGCGTACAGAGCATTCCTGGACTCTATGTCGCAGCTAAGCATTATTGCTGTAACAACCAAGAGGACAATAGAATGGGTGTTAGCAGTAATGTTAAAGAGAGAACTCTTAGAGAGATTTATCTTAAAGGTTTTGGAATTGCTGTCAAAGAGGGTAAGGCCTCTGGTATAATGACTTCATACAATAAGGTCAATGGTGTTAATCCACCAAACTCATATGACCTCTGCACAACCTACCTTCGCAATGAGTGCGGATTTGACGGTGTTGTAATGACTGACTGGTTTGGAGATGTATTTTCTGGTACCCCAGTACTTGCAATGCATGCCGGGAACGACCTTTCTATGCCGGGTCTTCCAACGCAGAATCTTCAGATTCTTCTTGGAACAAAGCTTTCATACGTAAACGAAGTTGACGTAGACCGTTGTTGTCGTAATATAGTTAAGCAAATTCTCCATAGCGATACAGCTGCTCAACTTAAAGAAAATAAATTTACAAAAATATAAGAGGGAGAATTTAAAATGAAGTACACAGATTTAAAACTTTCTTATTATCCAAAAGTTTTACCTTATGCAGTACTCAACCTTTATCCACAGTTCTTAGGACAGAATATGAATAGAATTTTGAACGGCCCTGGCGTTGCTGGTCATTTTTATTCTTGTCTTACGGACCACCTTGCAATGCATCTTATCTTTGATGTACATGCAGGCGATACAAAGAAAAATCTCGACTGGCTTGCAGACGAGATGAAGAAGGGATATGGAATTGAACGCCGTATCTACTCAAAGAAAGAAGTTTTAAAGCAGCCATATAAAGAGGGTGTACGTCTTCTCTACTTCAGAGGTGACCCAGATAAGCCTTTTGTTCTCTTTAATCCATGTGGTGCTTTTCTTATGGATGCAAACATCTGTGATGGCCTTTCAATGGCTCGTAAATCTGTAGAACTCGGCTATAACTTCTTTATCATCAACTACTCACAGTGCATCTATCCATTCCACGGCGGCTTTAGAAGCGCTCGCCAGGATGTTTCAAAGGCACTCAAGTATATTATGGAGTCTGATCTTCCAATTAATAAGGAAGGATTCGCAATTGCCGGCGGTTCTGCAGGCGGCTTTATGACATGTCTCTGTGGTTCTGATAACTTCGGTTGTAAGGCAATGGGAGACCCAGTTCCAGCGGCTCTTATTGCACTCTATCCTGTATGTGCAAGAGAGAACTATGTCGAAAAGGCAATGCTTCTCGGCCTTACAAGACCAGGCTGTAACTCAGAAGATATGGATCCTTCACTTCACGTTGCTGATGATTGCCCACCAATCTTCTATTTCCGTGGTGGTCAGGACATCCTCGTATGTTCAGCAGCTATGAAGAAGTATGAGGAGGCTCTTAAGGCAAAGAATATCCCATACGTATTCCATCAGTACAAAGACGGTAAGCACGGCTGCGGTCTTGGTACAGACAAGGACCCAGAGGGTTGGTTCGAAGAAGCAATCGAATTCTGGGAGTCACATAGATAAAAGTAAAAGGACCCTTTTCGGGGTCCTTTAATTTTGGTGCGGACGATGGGAGTTGAACCCACAAGGAAGCAATTATCCACAGGAGTCTGAGACCTGCGCGTCTGCCAGTTCCGCCACATCCGCATATAACAACTATTGAATTATAACATAAGTTTAATATTATGCAATAAAGTTATGATAAATTTTGTGCAAAACTCCAAAAGTCAACTTTTTGGAGTAATTGTGTTTACATACACTATATATTGTGTTAATATAACTTCAAGTTAAATACCTTTAAATCGGTCCGAGAGGCCGGCAAGGGTGACATAACAGTCTTGAACTAACTATGCCTTGTCGTACTCTACGACGAGGCTTTTATTTTTGCAAAGGGAGGTTTTGGGATGAACGGTAAGATCATTGTTGATGAATCAACTATGGATAGAACTCTTATCCGTCTCTCACATGAGATTATTGAGCATAACCCTGATGTTGACTCACTTTATTTAATTGGTATTAAGAGGAGAGGCGTTCCTCTTGCAAAAGTAATAAAAGAAAATATTGAGCAGTTTTCAAATATAAAGGTCGATCTTGGTGAACTTGACATCACATTCTACCGTGATGATCTCACTATGAAATATTCAACACCACATCTTAATGAATCTTTGATTGATTTTGATGTAAATGATAAGACTGTAATTCTTGTAGATGATGTTCTCTACACAGGCAGAACTGCAAGAGCCGCAATGGATGCAATAATGAGTCTTGGTCGACCACAGTCAATTCAATTTGCTGTAATGGTCGATAGAGGACATAGAGAACTTCCAATCGCAGCGAACTACGTTGGTAAGAACATACCAACATCAAAGGAAGAGTTTATTTGTGTAAGGGTCGATGAGATAGATGGCAAGAACGAGATAGCTATCTCAAAGAACCTAATTCACTGATAATAAATTAAACTTAAAAAGGAGAGAATCCAAATGTCAGAAAACGCACCTATTCGTGACGCAAGAGAGCTCGGCGTTCCAAAGATGATTATCCTTGGTCTCCAGCACATGTTCGCAATGTTTGGAGCAACTGTACTTGTTCCAATTATCACAGGCCTTAGCGTATCAACAACACTTCTTTGCGCAGGTCTTGGTACACTTTTATTCCACATTATCACTAAGAGAAAAGTTCCAGCATTCCTTGGTTCTTCATTCGCTTTCCTTGGTGGTTACGCAGCAATCGCTCCAGCAGAGGGCGCTGGCGGAATGACACAGGCACAGCTTCTTCCATACGCTTGCTTCGGTGTTGCTTGCGCTGGTCTTGTTTACTTCATCCTTGCAGCTTGTATTAAGGCTGTTGGTGTAAACAAAGTAATGAGATACTTCCCACCAGTAGTTACTGGTCCTATCATCATTGCAATCGGACTTGGCCTTGCCGGTTCAGCTATTAACAACTGTCAGACAGACTGGCTCGTAGCAATTGTTGCTCTTGCAGTAGTAATTATCTTCAATATCTGGGGTAAAGGTATGATGAAGATTATCCCAATCATCCTCGGTGTTGTAGCTTCTTACATAGTAGCAATAATCCGTGCAGATGTTGATTTTGCTCCAATTAAGGACGCTGCTTGGATTGGTCTTCCAGTTCACACATCAAGCACAATCTTCGCAATTGACTGGTCAAATAAGTCACTTATCATCAGTGCAGTAATCGCTATCGTACCTATTGCTCTCGCAACAATGATGGAGCACATCGGTGATATCTCTGCTATCTCAGCAACAACTGGTGAAAACTACATCAAGGATCCTGGTCTCCATAGAACACTTATGGGCGATGGTTTTGCAACAACACTTGCATCAATTTTCGGTGGTCCTGCTAACACAACATACGGCGAGAACACAGGCGTACTTGTTCTTACAAAGGTTTATGATCCTAAGGTAATCCGTCTCGCAGCATGCTTTGCAGCATTCCTTTCATTCTGCCCTAAGTTTGCAGCAGTAATCGAAACAATTCCTGCAGCAACAATCGGTGGTATTTCATTCGTACTTTACGGTATGATTTCTGCAGCCGGTGTTAGAAACATCGTTGACTCAAGAGTTGATTTCACAAACAACAGAAACCTCATAGTTGCAGCAGTTATCCTTGTAACATCACTCGGTCTTACAGCTGGCGCAACATTCTCAATCGGTTCTGTAACAATCACACTTTCTGCTCTTGCAGTAGCATCAATCGCTGGTATCGTTCTCAACGCTATCCTTCCTGGCAAGGACTTCGACTTCGAAGAGGACGCTCCAATTGACACAGGTGCATCTCTTTCATCTTCAGCAAACGCTAAGGATGTTAAGAAGACAAAGAAAGCCGAAGCTAAAGAAGCTGCAGCTGAGGCATAATTTAAGTTTAATTAAATACGGAAAACTAAATATAAAAATAAGACCTGCTGTTTCCAGCAGGTCTTTTGTTATTCTTTGATTACTTAGCTTTGTATTCGTCGTAATCTCTGTAGATTTCTTCGCCCTGAACGAGGTCTTCGTTTTTACCGTGGTCTGCATACCAAACCTGAGCAAAGAATGGGTTAACCTTAGCGATTGCGTCATAGTTCCATGGCATAGGATCGCACTCTGGGCACCAGTGGCCACCCTTAAGTACTGTGTTAACGCTCATGTCGAACTCATGACCAAATGCGCACTTCCAATGTGAAGGAGCATATACGTCGTTAGGCTTCTTAGAATCAAGATATTCACCGCCACGGAATTCAGCAGCCTTCTTAAGGTCAGCAGCTGTGAGCTCGTCAAGTGACTTAGACTCGTCATAACCGTGATCGAGTTTGAACTTTTCAGCTTCCTTGATGTCGTTTGATGGAGGAGTAAGATCCCAATCAGACCACTTGTCTGAGAGCTTCTTGTAGTGAGCCATACCATATGACTCTGTGTCACCCCAGTAAGCGTTCATACGCTCAGCGTTGTTAGAAGCAATCCATGTGCGTGTACCGAATCTCTTGTCCTTTGCAATCTGACCGATAGCGAAACGAGTGATATCAGAGATACCAGGAACGCGAGTAACAGCTGAAAGCTGATAGAACCAAGGGATATCCTTCTTCATGCTCTCGAAGTACTGGTCAGCAGGGATGTTCTGACGGAAGTGGAGATAGTCATCAAGAAGGTCAGAGTCAGCATACCACTGACCGTGGAAGTTTCTGTCGATGAACCAGTTTGGCTTGAAGATACGCTTAGAAGCGTCGCTACCCATACCGATTGTCTTGAGGAGGTAATCCTCAAACTCATAGAGAGTGATTCTGAATGAAGGACCAGAACCGATGTTGTAGAAGCTTCTGTAGAACTCATCTGGAAGATCGTCGTTGCAGAAGTGCTCCATAAGGATAGCAGAATCATCAACTGTAGCCCACTCAAGAACGTCATTCATTGGAACGTGGTACATGATAGGGTCCATGTTCTTAAGAATTGCTGGATAAAGGATACCAGACTGACGCATTGAAACCCACTTCTTAAGACCTGACTCAGCGAATACACGCTCAGCGCGGATCTTGGAAATAGCATAGTGGTCATAAACAGATGCCTTAAGAGGGTCACCTGTACGGCCCCAGTGAATGCCGTAAGGACGGTTACCTGTCTCAGCAACAGTACCGATATATACAACAGCGATATCGTCAGGATTTGGCTGAGCCTTGATAGCCTTAACGATGTTTTCAGCTGCAAGTACGTTTGTCTTTAAAGTCTTCTTTGGATAGTAGTCAGCAGCAGGTGAAACCAAACCACCGATGTGAAGTACATATGATGCGCCCTTTACGCACTCAAGGATTGCATCATAGTTGTTAAAGTCGCCCCAAACGATGTTAACTCTCTTGTCGCCAAGATATGGTGCGAACTTTGCACGGTTCTTCTCTGAATCACGAAGAAGAACGTTGATGTCAAGGTCTGGGCGATAGTCATAGATTCTCTTGAATGTTGCCCAACCCATGTTACCGGAAGCACCGGTAATGAATACCTTTTTGTTTGCCATGGTTTTGCCTCCAAAATTAATAAATTATTAAAATTAATATTAATGCTAGAATATTTTAACATAGTGAACTATGTAATTCAATAAACAAAAAAATGCAAATACACTAAATCGTAAAGTCTTCAACTGTGTAATCTTTACCAAACTTAGGCTTTTTTGCTTTGTTTGAAGGGATTAAGAGAAGCAATGCTAAGAAGACGAGATTAGCTGAAACAACGATTGCGAGATAGTTGTATTCATTAGCATAAGCATATTGAACAACTTTGCCGAGGAAAGGAATTGATAGTTTAACCTGTCCAAGGAACTGATTCTCATTTACTGTGTATGAACCGTTCTTATCTTTTACAGTTGCAATGTTCTCACCATCGATAACATCTACACTTGTGAGAAGAGCGACAGAGCGTTCATCTTTTGTTGTTACTACTGGACTTCCGAGCTCGATTCCATTGAAATCGGAATACTTAATTAAGATTACGTGATCTTTAGTAATTGTTGGACTTAACGAGTTGTTGTATACAGATGCAAAACGGTAATTTGCAATAGCATAATCTTCATAGTTGGTTGAGAAGAGATATGCGAAAAGACTAATTAGACCAACAATCATTGAAATTACAAGGAATATCCAAAGGAAGGTTCTTACGAAAGTTCTAAGATGGGATTTTTTATAAGTTGTGTGATTCTTTGGAATGGTTCCCTCAGCAGTTTCAGGTTCAGGCTCAAAAGTAGGGAAAACTTGCTCGCCAAATTCTTCCACTTCTTTTTCGGCCACCTCAATATTATCGTCTAAAGAACTGGAGATATCCTCATAGTCACCATCAGAACCGAGGTACTCTCTAATGCGATCAGAAGAGGCGAGGGTTGATAATTCGTTCTTAAGGTTCGCAACCTCAGCTTCAAGTTCTTCAATTCTAGCTGAAGAATCCTCTGAGGACTTTATTTTCTTTGCAAAGGACACACAGTCCTTATAAAGTTTATCGTTTTTCTCTTTTAATCGCTCATTTTCTTCTCTGAGAGCTTCAAGTTCAGAACGGTTTTCGTCCATGAATTAATCCTCCAAATACTGACTAAATAGTTAGTAAATTAACAATGACATTTTACATATAATTTATTGAAATTGCAAGGTAAATACGTTATCATTAACAATATATTTATAATATTGTAAGATTATTGGAAGTGAAGGCCGTGAAGAATACATCGCTAACAGCGCTTGGTGGAATTATCACAGCGCTCTCGATTGTGTTTATGTTCATGTCTTCACTTATTCCTTTTATGACATATATTGTTCCTGCCTTTGCAGGACTGCTGTTGATTGTCACAGTTCAGGAGGTTGAACTTAAGTGGTCAGCATACATATATGTCGCTGTTTCACTTCTTTCACTACTTGTCATCGCTGATAAGGAATCTGCGGTTATGTATGCGTTCTTCTTTGGTTATTATCCGTTTGTTAGAGCGTTCCTTGACAAGAAGGTGAAAAATAAGATAGTTAATAAATTACTTAAGTTCATTATTTTCAACGCTGGAGTTGTACTTGGTTATTTATTAATCATTTATGTTTTTGCCATCCCAATTGAGGAGATGGAGGAATTTGGTAAATATACAAACCTTGTTTTACTCGGACTTGGAAATATAACATTTATCTTCTATGACATCGTAGTTAAGAATTTGTCACTTATCTATGAAAAAAAGTGGCATAAACAGATAGTTAAGTTATTCAAATTTTAGGAGGTACCTCTATGTACGAAACATTTTCTGATTATATCAATGATGCTAAGACCAGTGGAAAGGATTGGTTAAAATCTCAATTAAAAATTTCTGCTATTACTTTCGTTCTTCTTTTAATTGGTCTCTTCATAGCAGACATAATTTTAGAGAACAAAATGGGAACTAGAGGTATAGCTCTCGATATAGTTATTCCTTTTGTTGCTTTAGGACTTGCTTTTTTTGACGCACTTCCTGTAATTGGACTTAGTGTAACAATGCTTCCTTGGGCATTCCTTGCTGCAATTATTAGGGGCCCAGAATATGGTGCTGGAATTTTAATCGTATTTGCTATTGTAATGTTGATCAAGACTTTCCTTGAACCATATATCCGTGGTAAGTCATTAGGCGTTAGCACTATTGAAGTTGTTATTGCCGCCATCATCGGTTGGTTTATTTTGCCAAAGGGTATTGGACTCGTAGTTGCTCCACTTATTTACACTATTGGCAAAAAAATCTACGTTAAATCAAATCCAAATACTTTCTTTGCAAACTTTGGATATAACTTCCTTGGTAAAAAGGGAGAGGGTGGCAAGAAGGCTGATAAGAAACCTGAAGCTATCGATATTACTGATGATGTAGAGGATGTTAAATGATGAGTAAGCTTCTTTCTCAGATTGAAACAATTTATCCTACTCTTTCGAAGAGCCATAAAAAAATAGCAGACTTTATTCTCAATAACTATGAGAAGGCTGCTTGCTATACTGCTGCAAAACTTGGCACGGAGACAGACATCTCTGAGTCAACGGTTGTAAGATTTGCTACTCATCTCGGATATGAGGGCTATCCTGAGTTCCAAGAAGCTCTTCAGGAGGATATTAAAGGCAAACTTACGACTCTTCAGCGCATGGAGGTCTCAAGCCTCAAACTTGTCGATGAAGATGTTCTCGACAAGGTTATGAGAAATGATCGCGCTTGTATTAAAGAGACCCTTGAAACTGTTTCTAGAGAAGATTTTGAAAAGGCAGCAAAGGCTATCAATAATGCCGATAAGATTTATATTTTAGGCGTTAGAAGTTCTGCACCTCTTGCGAACTTCATGTATTTTTATTTGAAGATGGTTTTTGACAACGTTGTTCTTATCACATCTGCAAGTTCATCCGAAGAATTTGAGCAGATATTTAAGATAAAGAAGAATGATGTCTGTATTGCTATAAGTTTTCCACGTTACTCAAAGCAGGTAGTTAAAACTCTTGAATATACGAAGGAAAAGGGAGCAAAGATTATTGCTATCACAGATAGTACAACATCTCCAATTGCACCTCTTGCAAACTATGTCTTGACTGCAAAGAGTAATATGGCTTCATTTATTGACTCTCTTGTTGCACCACTTAGCCTTATCAATGCTCTTATCGTAGAAGCTAGCCTTGAGAAGCGTGATGAGGTTCTTGAAACTTTCTCAGAACTTGAGGGTATATGGGATAAGTATGATGTTTATGAGAAATCAGAGGATATAATTAATGAGTAAAGTCATTGTTATTGGTGGCGGCCCTGCGGGTTGCCTTGCGGCTGCGACTGCTGCGCGAAACGGTCACGAAGTGACACTGCTTGAGCGCAATGCTAAAATAGGCCGCAAACTGATGATAACTGGCAAGGGCCGCTGCAATCTTACAAATGCATGCCCTGATGAAAAAGAGGTAATAGAACATATCCCAGTGAACGGACGCTTTCTCTTTGGCGCTTTTTCACAATTTATGACATATGACACAATGTCTCTTTTTGAAGAACTCGGTGTACCTCTTAAAGTTGAGAGAGGAGATAGGGTATTTCCTGTTTCAGACAAATCAGTTGATATTGTTGACGCGCTTTTAAAGTATGTTAAAGATTCTGGTGTTAGAATTGTTTTTAGCGCCAGAGTTAATTCACTTGAGGCTTTGCCTGATAGCACCTTTAAAATCGCCTGTGAGGGCGGTAAAAGCTTTACCGCTGATAAGGTGATACTTGCAACTGGTGGCGCCTCTTATCCTGCGACGGGCTCGACAGGCGATGGCTACGACTTGTCGTCTTCGCTCAGCCACACTGTTGTGACGCCGACCCCGTCCCTTGTTCCAATCGAATCAAATGATCCTTGCTGTAAGCAGATGCAAGGACTTTCTTTAAAGAATGTAGAAATACGTATTATTGACTCGAAGAGTGGGAAGGCCATTTATAAAGATTTTGGTGAGATGCTTTTCACGCACTTTGGTGTTTCTGGTCCTACAATTTTGAGCGCAAGCTCGCACATTAGAACTATGGTTGATGGACAGTATACTCTGTCAATTGACTTAAAGCCTGCTCTTGAGGAAGAAAAACTCGACTACAGAGTTAGACGAGATTTTCTTGAAAACCCTAATAAAGATTTTCAAAATTCACTCGGTGGTCTTCTTCCAAGTAAGATGATTCCTGTAGTAGTTGAAAAGACTGGAATTGAACCTACTAAGAAAGTTAACCAACTAACTAAACAGGAGAGACAGGCTCTTGTCTATACTTTGAAGAATTTCCAAATTTCTCTTTCAAAGTTTAGACCTCTCGATGAAGCTATTATCACTTCGGGTGGTATTGATACTAAGGAAATTAACCCAAAGAATATGGAATCTAAACTTGTTCCAGGTTTATTCTTTGCCGGTGAAATTATTGATGTAGACGCCTATACTGGTGGCTTCAATTTACAAATTGCATTTTCTACAGGATACCTTGCCGGTACCTCTGTTTGATAAATAAGAGGAGAACAGATATGTTTAACATTGCACTCGATGGCCCAGGTGGAGCAGGAAAAAGTACTGTCGCTAAAGCTGTAGCTTTGGAACTCGGTTTTATTTATGTGGATACGGGAGCTCTCTATCGAGCTATCGGTCTTTATTCACTTCGTAAAACGATTGACACAAGAGATATTCCAGGAGTAATCAAACTTCTCGATGAAATCAATGTTGATTTTACACACGTTGATGGTGAACAGAGAGTTATGCTTAATGGTGAGGATGTTTCAACTGAGATTCGTCTTCCTGAAGTCTCAATGGCTGCTTCTAACGTCTCTGCTATCCCTGAAGTTCGTGCATTCCTCTTAGATCTTCAGAGAAAGATAGCATCAGAGAAAGATTGTCTTATGGATGGTCGTGACATTGGAACAGTAATTCTTCCAAATGCACAACTAAAAATCTTTTTAACGGCATCAGCAGAAGTTCGTGCTAAACGTCGTTACGATGAGCTCACAGAAAAAGGTCAAAAAGTGGATTATGACGAAATCCTTAAGGACCTTAATGAGCGTGACTATCAGGATGCTCATAGAGAGACTGCTCCACTTAAGCAGGCTGACGATGCAATTCTTGTTGATACATCAGATATGACATTTAATGAAGTAAAAGCTACTATTATTAAACTTTATGAGGAGAGAAAGTAATATGGCTGAGCAGATTATTACTAACAAAGACAGATTAAAATTTTATAACGAAAAAGAATACAACTACAACTGGGATAAGAAACTCAATGAGAAGTTCATCACATATAGAATTTTCTACCCAATTGCAAAGGCAGTAGTAAATTTTAAATTTGATATTGAGTGGCATGGTACTGAAAATCTTCCAAAGGAAGGCGGATTTATGATGGCCGTTAACCACGTTGCTGGTCTCGACCCAATCAGTATCATGTACATCACTTATCATGACCATAATGCTAGAACACTCTTCTTTATGGCAAAAGAGGAGTTTTTCCACGTTTTCTATACAAAACTTCCACTTTTACTCTTTGGTGGATTCCCTGTAAAGCGTGGTACATCTGATAGAAAGTCACTCGACTTCTCAATCCGTGTTATCAAAGAGGGCTTTGGACTTCTTGTATTCCCTGAGGGAACAAGAAATAAAGAGCGTACAAGACCTACAACAGATGCTAAAGCTGGTGTAGCTCTTATTGCTCGTGAAGCTAAAGCGGATGTTCTTCCTGTGTCAATTCATATTGAGCCAAGGAAAGAACATTATAATGGTAAAGGCGGCAAAGCCAAGTACATCATTCGTATTGGAAAACTTATTCCTTATGAGGATTTAGGCCTCGGTGATAAGCCAAAATCAAAGGAACTTAAAGCTGCTACAAAGCTTATTATGGAGAAGATTTGCGAAGAATGGGACAAGGACGTAATCGAGTAATCCTTGCAGAGAAAGCTGGTTTTTGCTTTGGCGTTGAGCGCGCATGTAAAGGCCTTCAGGAATTTCTACAGGATATGACTCCAGAGGAACGAAAGAGAACATACTGCTTAGGTGAACTCATCCACAACAATTACATCAACAAGAAAATTGCTGATGCAGGTCTCACTATTGAGGATGACTTCGCTAAGATTCCTGATGGCAGTAATGTTATTATCCGCGCTCACGGTGTTCCTAAAGTTGTCTACGATGACTTTAAAAAGAGAAATATCAACTATGTCGATATGACATGTCCTTTTGTCAAAAAAATTCATGATATCGTATTAAAAATTGAAGGGGATAACTCAGTAATTTTGATTGCGGGAACTCCTGATCATCCTGAAGTAATTGGTATTTGTGGATTTTGTAACGTTCCATATTACGTGTTCCAGAATTGTTCGGAACTTCAGGACATTTTGACAAATTTGTCAAAAGAGAAGCCTAATTGTGAAGTTTTTGTGGTTTCTCAGACAACCTTCTCACTAAAAGAGTGGGGAAAGTGCATTAATATATTAAAAAAAGTATATACAAATTCTACTGTATATGATACGATATGTAAGTCTACGGAAGAAAGACAACTTGAGGCAGATGGTCTTTCTAAGAAGTGTGATGCTATGGTCGTTATTGGCTCAAATCATTCTTCTAATACCGTAAAACTTTACAATGTCTGTAAAGAGAACTGTAAAACCTGTCTCATCGAATCGGCTAAGGAACTTGATTTGGGCTTCCTAGAAGGTTCAAGCACCATCGGTGTTACAGCGGGGGCGTCTACGCCGGCCGCTACTATAAAGGAGGTACTTGAGGCTATGTCTGAAGTAGAAAACAAAATTGTAAATGATGCTGAGGATTTCGAGGCAATGCTCGAAGAATCATTAAGCAACATGAGCACTGATCAGAGGGTGAAAGGAGTCATCGTTGGCATAACACCTACTGAGATTCAGATTGATATAGGAAGGAAGCAAACAGGTTATATCTCATATAACGAGTGGAGTTTTGACCCAACAGCTAACCCAGCTGAAGAAGCCAAGGTTGGCGACGAGATCAACGTTGTTATCATGAAGACTAACGATGTTGAGGGTACTATCATGTGTTCCAAGAAGCGTTTTGATAGCGCTAACTCATGGGATGAACTCGAAGCTGCTATCGAGTCAGGCGAAATGCTTGAGGGTACAGTTACAGATGTAATCAAGGGTGGTATCATTGCTACTACACAGAAGGGTGTACGTGTATTCATCCCTGGTTCACTCACTGGTATTCCTAAGGACGCTCCAATGGACGACCTTAAGAACACAAAGGTTTCATTTAAGATTCTTGAAGTTAACAAGCAGCGCAGACGTGCTGTTGGTTCAATTAAGGCTCAGGCTTCATCTGCACGTAAAGAAGCTCAGGAAAAATTCTGGGCACAGGCTGAAGTTGGCCAGGTATACACAGGTGTTGTTAAGTCACTTACAAACTACGGTGCATTCGTTGACATCGGCGGCGTAGACGGCATGGTTCACATCTCTGAACTTTCATGGAAGCGCATTAAGCATCCATCAGACGTTCTCGCAGTTGGAGATACTGTAGAAGTATTTATTAAGGCACTTGATAACAATAAGATTTCTCTTGGATACAAGAAGGACGAGGACAATCCTTGGGCTATCCTTAAGAATACATATGCTGAAGGCGACGTTGTTAAAGCTAAGATCGTTGGCATGACAGCATTTGGTGCATTCGCAAACGTTATCGACGGTATTGATGGTCTTATCCACATCTCACAGATTGCTAACAAACGTATTGAGAAGCCACAGGATGTTCTCAAGGTTGGCGAAGAAGTAGAAGCTAAGATTACTGAAATCGATTACGATAAGAAACGTGTAAGCCTTTCTATCCGCGCTCTTCTCCCAGAGGAAGAAGTAGTTGAGGAAGAGGCTGCTCCAGTTGAGGAAGCTCCAGCAGAGGAAACTCCTGTAGAAGAGGCTGCTCCAGTTGAAGAGGCTCCTGCTGAGGAACCAGTAGTTGAAGAAGCACCAGCTGAGGAAGAAGCTGCTGAATAATTTATAATGAGTTAAGGGCAACTGATTAGTTGCCCTTTCTTAATTTAGAGGAATAATATGCTTGAGTTTGAACTAAAAGAGAATACTGATGTTTTCACTCATTTAAAAGAGACAGATAAACCTATTGTTATGTACGGTACTGGCAATGGTGCAGATAAAATCTTTGCTGCATTTGATGAGTTCGGTATTAAAGTTTCTGATATGTTTATGAGTGATGAGCTCTTTAGAGATGACTGTGAGTTCCACGGTTTTAAACTCATGCGTTATGAGGATATAAAGAGTAAGTATTCAGACTGTATCATCGTTCTCAACTTTGCTGTCTTTAGACGTGACTTGTTGAACAGAATTAAGTCCATGATGGAGGACTATGAACTTGTTGCTCCATGTGTATCTGTATTTGGCTCTGATTTCTTTACTGTTAGTTTGCTAGAAAAGTATGAAAAAGAGATTAACGGGGCTTATAGAGCTCTCTGTGATGATAAATCAAGGGAAGTATTTATAAATTCTTTAGAATTTAGGATTTCAGGTAATCCTGCGTACTTATTTGAATGTCAAACTGAGCGTGAAGAAGTCTTTAGAAACGTTATTAAGCTTAACTCCGATGAAATCTTTGTTGATCTTGGAGCGTATAGAGGGGATACTGTCGAGGAGTTCCTTCTCCAGACGAAGGGTCAGTATAAAAAAATCTATGCTTTTGAGCCTGATGAGAAAAACTATAAAAAGCTTATAGAAAATATGGGGACTCTTGATAACGCTGAATTTATTAATAAAGCTTCATGGTGTGATAATCGTGTAATGTCGTTCTCAGGTGGTGGAGGAAGAAACTCCAGTGTACTTGAGATTGATGGAACAGAAGTTAATAACGATGAAATAGTACATACTGTTGCAGTTGATAACGTTTTAAATGGAGAACCTGCAACTTATATAAAAATGGATGTTGAGGGTGCAGAGATTGAGACACTTGAAGGTCTTAAAGACACTCTTAAAACATATAAACCTAAACTAATTGTATCTGCATATCATAAGATTCCTGATTTATTTACATTGCCGTTAAAAATCAAAGAAATAAATCCGGACTATAAGATATATCTTCGTCATCATCCATACATTCCTGATTGGGAGACAAATTATTACTGTATTTAATAAGTAATTTATTTACTTTTATAACGCGATAGTGTTACAATATCGGCGTAATAAAACACGTTAGGAGAACTTATATGAAGAGTCCAGATAACGTGTTGTTGGGTATAGCATTATTAATGCTCGCTGGGGTAATAATTTACAATGTATTTATGGGAAGCAGTGAGGCGACACCTACTGTTCTTTCAGAGTCTGGAAGTGTTGAAACAACAACTTCTGTTGTGGAAACTACAACAAAGGTTCTTGATGCTCCTGCTTCAAAAATCAATATAAATACTGCATCGCAGGAAGAACTTGAGACTTTGACTGGAATCGGTCCAGCCAAAGCTCAAGCTATTATCGATTATAGAGAAGTAAACGGAAACTTCTCTTCGGTTGATGAGCTCACTAATGTTAAAGGTATTGGTGAGAAAACTCTTGCAAAATTCATAGATGAAATAACGACGTAGGAGAGAGTAATTTGGTTTTTTCAAGCCTTGTTTTCATTTACATATTTTTAGTTGTTACACTAATTCTATATTTCTTTGCGGCTAGAAGCATACAACAAAAGAATGTTGTATTGCTCATTATGTCGCTGTTTTTTTATGCTTGGGGTGAACCAAAATGGATCATTCTAATGCTTATCAGTACAGCTGTAGAATACTTTGGTGCAATAATTGTTGAACAGTATAAAGAGGAAAATAAGGCAATAGCTAAAGCTGCTCTCGGCGTATCTGTTTTTGTTGCTCTGTTATTTCTATTTATCTTTAAATATTTTGATTTCTTCTCATTCAACTTTAGCCAGATATTTGGAACAAACCTCAGAGTATTAGGCCTTACACTTCCAATTGGTATTTCATTCTATACATTTCAAACTATTACATACATCGTTGATGTCTATAGAGGAAAGGCAGAAGTGCAGCGTTCGTACTTTAGACTTCTTCTCTATGTTTCAATGTTCCCGCAACTTATCGCTGGACCAATTGTTAAGTACGTTGATGTAGAGAAACAACTCACAAATCGTACTTACAATGGACGTAAAGCAGGTGAGGGCGTTTATCGCTTTCTCATTGGTCTCACAAAGAAGGCGATTTTTGCTAACATAGCTGGTGAAATAGCTTCTCAGTTCCTTGATGGTGACCTCGCTGAACTCTCGGTTGTAGGTGCTTGGATAGGAATTCTCTCATATACATTCCAGATTTACTTTGATTTCTCAGCCTACTCAGATATGGCGATTGGTCTTGGTAAAATCTTTGGATTTGATTATCCTGAGAACTTTAACTATCCATACATCGCCAGATCAATTTCTGATTTCTGGAAGCGTTGGCACATTTCTCTTACAACATTCTTCCGTGAATATCTCTATATTCCACTTGGTGGTAATAGAAAACATCACGTCCTTAACTTGCTTATAGTTTGGACATTTACAGGATTTTGGCACGGTGCATCTTGGAACTTCATCCTTTGGGGACTCTATTTCTATGTTCTCATTGTTCTTGAGAGACTCTTCCTTGGCAACTTCCTAGAAAGGATTCCTGCAGTTTTCGGCCATATCTACACACTTCTTATGGTTGTAATCGGCTGGGTATTCTTCTACTTTGATGATATGAGTAGACTTAAATCCTTCTTCTGGATTATGTTTGGCATCAATGGCAATCCATTCCTTGGTGTTACTGATAAGTCTGTATTTGTTAACCATATTCCATTCTTTATTCTTGCATTAATTGCTGTTACTCCTGTTTCTCAGCTTATTAAGAAGTACTTTATTAAGCTTGCTGAAAAGAGTAAATCAACGGGACTCATCTGTGATGCATCGCTTATCGTCTCAGCAATATTCTTGTGGTTTATTGATACTGCAGCTCTCGTAGGTTCAACTTATAACCCATTCTTATATTTCAGATTCTAATGAAAGGAGAGGCTTGTTTTGGAACATAAAGAAACAATTTCATCTGAAAGAATTAGAATATCAGAGAAAAAGCACAACTTATTCCAAAATGATGGTATAGGTCTTATTTTCCTCATGCTCTTTATTTTCATAATAACTGTTATGCTTCTTCTTTCCATTGTTATCCCTGATAAGAAGATCTCTGAAAGGGAGAACAGAACACTTGCAACATTCCCTAAGTTCACTATTTCATCTTATTTTAGTGGTGAATTCAACAAGGGAATTGAGGACCATTATTCTGATACTTTTCCATTTAGAGATGGCTTCCTCGATATCAACGAAAAGATTACAAAGTTTACTTCTCAGTTCTCATCTGGCGGCGATGATGCTATCGTCGTTATCCAGACAGGTGAACGAGATTTAGGCGGCGAAGGCTTTGGCGATTATGAGGTAAATAATTAATGCAATATATTATCCTTGATCTTGAATGGAACACTGCCTATTCGAATAAACTCGGACATTTTGTAAATGAGATTATCGAGTTTGGCGCTGTTAAACTAAATAATAATTTTGAAATCATTGAGGACTTTTCAAGTTTTGTAAAACCACAGATAGAAAAGAAACTTCGCTCACGTGTCAAGAACCTAACCAACATAAGCAATGAAGACGTGGCAAATGCTGAAACTTTTGAAGTCGTTTGTGAGGACTTTACAAACTGGGTTGGTGACCTCGATAATACAATTCTTCTTTCATGGGGAGATATGGATATTCGAGTGCTCATTGATAATTGTAAGTACTTCTTTAATGAAGATCCCCATATTCCTTTTGTAATGAATTATGTTGATCTTCAGGCATACTTTATGTCAGAGATGGAACTTCCAAAGGGACAACAGATAAGCCTTGCTAACGCTGCATCACTTGCAGAGATTCCAACTGATGAGTTCTCACTTCACAGAGCTCTTGATGACAGCGAACTTGCCGCTATTTGTTTTAAGAGAGTATATAAGAAGGAAAATTTTAACAAGGTTATTGTTACTTGTGATGATGAGTTCTATACACGTATTCTCTTTAAGCCTTATGTAATATCAGATATCAATGATAAACTCATAGATAAGACTCAGTTTTGCTGCAAATGTGTAGAGTGCGGAGAGATGGCTGATCAAACTTCTGACTGGAAGTTCTCAAATAGTTCCTTCCACGCAATGTTCATTTGCAGAGACTGTAATATTAAATATCGTGTTAATGTTCAATTCAAAAAGAACTACAGTCAGCTGAATATAAAAAAGAATGTAGTAGCTATTAAAAAGGGCGAGAAGTAATCTCGCTCTTTTTTGTTGACTTTTTAACTGTTTTTGTATAATATGTAGTTGGTTAATGAACGCATTCATAAAAGGAGATTATGTTATGAGAGAAATCGAAAAGAACATGAAGCCTAAAGAACTAAAAGCATATAGGACTCAATTGTTCCGTGATGCTGAGCAGTGGAAGACACCGGATAGAATTCCACATTATGGCAATATTGTTACTTGGAAGATCTTTGATGCTGGTTATACAATTGACCAGGCAATGCAGAGCATGGATATCATGAAGGAGACTGTTGAGACATTCCTTTCAAAATATCCTATCGATGTTCTTATTGATGTTGGTATTCGTAACCAGTTCAATGTAACTGAAGCATTCGGTATGGGTGAGCACGGCTACTATTACTATGACAAGGAAGTTGTTGGTATCAACGACCACGCTTATTGTCCTGTAGACCGTCTTATGGACTATATCAATGACAAAGAGAAGTATGCATGGGAGGTTGCACTTCCGGAAAAGATTCCTGATTTTTATGACAAACCTATGGAGGTTTGGAAGAACACTTGGAATGAGTATTGGAAGTACATCATGTTCATTCTCAAGATGAACAAAGTAACAGGCGCATATGGCCTTGCTTCTGGTGCTCCTAACAACCCAATGAAGGGTACAATCAACTTCGGTATTGAAGAGGCCGAATCAAACCTTCTCGGTATTAGAAACCTCTCAATTGCAGCTCGTCGTAACTTTGATCAGCTCAAAGAATTCTGCGATGCTTGGAATGAGAAGGAGACAAAGCCAATTATCACTAAGATTCTCGAGAGCGAAGATGGTCCTGATATGAAGTACTGCTTCGACGCATCACTTATCATGCTCTCACAGAATATCCTTAATCCAAAGCAGTTTAACGAACTCTATTGGTGCTACTTAGAGCCACTTCTCAAGGCATATGAGCAGAAGGGCAAATGTCCTCGTATCTTCACTGAAGGTAAGATTGATATGTATGCTGATCACTTCGTAGATTTCAAGAAGGGTTCACTTGCATTCCACCTTGAGAATGATGATCCATGGGCAATTCGTGAAGTTCTTCCTAACGTATGTATTATCGGTGGTCTTACAACAACTTTACTCGGCAATGCTACTCCTGATGAGTGCGTTGATTATACAAAGAAGCTTATTGATGAACTTGGCTCTGAGGGTGGTTTCATCCTTTCAGAGGACAAGATGCTCTCATACAGAAACGACTGTAAGGCAGAGAACTTGAAGGCTGTCTGCGAGTTTGTTTCAAACTATGAACTTAAGAAATAAGGAGGATAAGAAAATGGCAGAAGAGATTAAAGTAGAAGCTACTGAGACAACAGTTCCAAAAGCTCCTGTAGAAGAAACTAAAAAAGTTGATTGGCCATATGCTTCTTATCCTGAAGGATATAACAAGCTTCTCAACAAGATTATGCCTTTTTGGGCTCGTCCAGCTAAGAAGATGATGGGCGCACTCTTAATTAGGGTTCTTGTTGATGGTTAATCATTGATTTAATATTAATATTTGATATAATAATGTGGCTGTGTTAAACACGGCCACTTATTATTTTTAAGGTGAAATCATGGGAAAAGAAATTCTTTTTGAAAATGAAGCTAATGCAAAGATGATTGCCGGCATGAACAAGGTGGCAGATGCTGTGAAATCAACTTACGGCCCAAAGGGCAGAAACGTTGCTTTCACACAGCAGTATGACGTGCCACTTGTTACAAATGACGGCTACGCTATTGCACGCCAGATTGTTCTTGAAGACAAGTTTTTAAATCTTGGTGCGAAGTTAATTGAGGAAGCTGCCATTAAGTCAAATGACACTTCGGGTGATGGTACTACAGCTTCTGTTGTTATTGCACAGGCTATCATTAATGAGGCATATAAGAATATTACTGCTGGAGCAAACCCAATCTTTGTTAAGAAGGGTATTGATAAGGCTGCTGAAGTTGTTTCAAAGACTTTGACTGAACTTGCAACTCCAGTAGACAGTGTTGATACTATTAAAAGTATTGCAGCGGTATCAGGTAATAATGATCCTTTTATTGGTGACCTCATTGGTCAGATATATGATGAACTTGGATTTGACCCTTGTGTAACTTTGATGGATACACAGATGGCTGATACAAAGCTTACAATCTCAACAGGTTCAAGACTTGATTCTGGATATCTCTCAAGATATTTCTTAACTGATACAGTTAGAAGTGTATGCGAACTTGATGATCCATACATCTTTATCTGTAAAGATGAGATTGATAGTATTGATTCTATTGTTAAACTTCTTGAGGAATGTGTAACTGCTAAAGCTTCTCTTGCAATTATTGCAAAGGACGTCAAAGGTTCTGCTCTAACAGCACTTGCTATGAATGCTGAGAAGGGTGTACTTAAGGTTGTCGCTCTCAAGGGTCCTGGATATGGTGATACACGTGACAGGAACCTCGAGTGTATTGCGGCAGTAACAGGCGCAACAGTTGTTGATAGTGTTCTCTATGACATTAAGGATTGTGGTCTTGACTTCTGTGGTAAGGCAAAGCGCATAGTTGTTGAAAAGGAAGTATCAACTCTTGAACAACCTGCAGAACCAAACTCAGATAAAGCTGTTGAACTTAAAAAGCAGATTTCAAAGAAACTAGAGACTGAGACTGGTGTTTATGAGATAGACAAACTTGAGCAGTCGCTTGGACTCCTAAATAGCGCAATGGGTGTTATTGAAGTAGGCGGAACATCTGAACTTGAAATGTTTGAACGCAAGTATAGAATAGAGGATGCTTTAAATGCAGCTAAGCGCGCCGCAGCGGAAGGTATCGTGCCTGGTGGTGGCAAGGCGCTTCTGCTCTGCAAAGGCGCCGTAGAGGAGCTCGTAGGCACACTCTCAGGTGACGAGGCTGTCGGCGCAACTGTAATTCTTAACTGTCTTGAGACACCAATCAGACAGATAGCTTTAAATGCAGGCGTGGATGCCAGTGTTGTAGTAAATGAAGTTCTTTCAAATAAGAATATGAATTACGGATATAATGCTTTGACAAATGAGTATGGTGATTTAATCAAACTTAAGATAATTGATCCTGTGACAGTAATTAGAAACTCATTTATCAATGCTACGAGTATCGCAAGCACATATATTACAACAGGTGCTGCGGTAGTTGATCCAGAAGCAAAAGAGGATAGATAAAAGAAAAGACTTTGCAGAGAACAGAGAACTGCAAAGTCTTTTTTATTATTCTTCAACAGGATTGTTTGAAACATTGAACTCAAAATTCATTTTTTCAAGTATCCAGAATGAAATGATTAGATACATATGAGTATCGGGGTCGTTTAAATCAACATCACAGAGCTCAAGGATACGCTCAATCCTACGAATCAAAGTAGTTCTGTGGATATAAAGAGCGTCAGCTGTGTGTGTCGAGTTACAGTTGTTGTAAATATAGCAACGAAGAGTTGAGAGGTACTCAGTACCGTTTTTCTTGTCATAATCTATCAATGTACGAATTGACTTGTGAATCAATTGATCATAAGAGAGGTCATTCATTATACGGTCGTACATATAATCAAGGGCATAGTCAGAGAACTTAAAGTACCATTTATTTGGGTTGTTCTTCTGTCCTGTTTTGAGCGCCATATCAGCCTGAATTAAGTACGACGAAACTTTGCTCAAATCTCTAAATTGATCAGATACACCGGCCTTACAGACAAAATCACGGACAATATAGGCGAGTACATGGAAGAACTTATGATCATCACTGCTTTCCTTGACAATAGAGTGATTGTAGACCCAAACAATATCATCCTTATTAACAATAGCACATGAGTTGTTCCAAATCTCCTCAAGTTTACCGCAGATATACTCTGTCATTTCGTCCCACTTCGAGTTTTTGAAGAAGCTGAATTTCAAAACTGTGAAACGGTTATTCATTGACCAACCATAGTTTTGAAGAATTAAGTTTGCTTCAACAGGATCTACATTTGTTGAATTAAACAACATATCATCCATCAAAAGATGAAGTTTATCGGAGGTAGTCTTAATAAGTGGGTCATCAGTATAACGCAGATAGATCTGTTTTAAATATGAGTAGTAATGAAGGAAGAGCTGAAGGAATCCCTCGTCAAGTTCTTCATTATAGTAAACAGGCTTTGTCATAAGACGAGCGATATATCTACCATCACTGAAGATATTCATACAGAGGTAATCCTTATCAAAACTATCCCTATAGATGAAGTAATCAGTATATGAGAGTGATTTGTCGTATTCTCTATCAGAGAGGAGTCTACGAACATACTTCATGTTAAGAGTTCTACCGAAGTTTGATTTATATAATGCCTCATCAGCTCTCTCATTGACAATATCGTCGTTTAGGAACTCGTAGTTTTTCTTGGATGAGAGTGAGAGGAGAGAGAAATTGTGAGTAATAATAAACAATGAATGTTTAAACTTACCTTGAGACAGAACGCCGAACTCATCAAGAGGGTATCGATTAACGAGACCATCCTTTAAATCGCAATCCCATTTTTGAAGATCATTAATGGTCTCATAAACTTGCTCAGCAAGTTCATAGTTGTTTCTAATGTTTTCAAAAATGGCATAGTCACAATTCTTAGGAATGTAATCTCTGTTTAGATTTTCAGCATTGATGAAAATAAGACTACATGGTTTTTTTGCAACGATAGCTTTATCCAATAGTTTGCAGTCAACAAGGTAGAGAGTACCAATTTCTGTTTTACCATTATAAAAGCGAATATTATTAATCTCGAGTTTGTTGGAAGGTGCGCGTTTTTCAATTAAATCAAGATTTTTAGCAAGCTGAGTAAATAGAATGGCGGAAGTAATTGTCATATCAAAACCTCCTTAAAAGTCGAGCTGAGCTATAAACAGCTCTTGGAATTTAGGGTGAGAGGCGAGCTCAATAAATTCTGTCTTCTTAGCGATTTCATCTGCGTGAGAAAATTCTTCTTTTGAGAGAAGACACATTTTTGAACCTTCACCAGCAGCATTTCCAACGGGCACAATCTTAGAGAGCAATTCAGGTGGAAGAAGCTTAATGCGACACATGCTTTCAGGTCTCATATAGTTACCAAATGCGCCTGCAATAAGCACTTCGTTTATGTCGTCATAAGAGATACCAAGTTTCTCAGACATAATCTCAATGCCAGCGGCAATAGCACCCTTAGCCAACTGTACTTCGCGAATATCTTTTTGTGTGATGTAGACCTTATCAGTCAAGCTGAAGCATTTTGCACCATCAATTTCAACAAGTCTGTCTTTAAAAGTACCATCGTACTTCTTATCTAAGCGACCGCTTGGCATAATAATACCTTCGTCTAAAAGCACTTTGACTACGTCTATAAGGCCGGATCCACAGATGCCGACAGCAGGGACGTTGTCAATTACACTAATGTTGAGGGCGCCGTCTTTTACGTCAACATGGTCAATGGCACCAGGCGCTCCGCGCATGCCACAGACAATCTTTGCGCCCTCAAAGGCTGGACCAGATGCTGTCGAGCAAGCGACCCATCTGTCCTTATTCCCAAGAGCCATCTCTCCATTTGTTCCAATATCAAGTAGGAGAGTGGTCTTTTCTTTTCTATCAAAGCAAGTTGAGAGCATAGCGGCAACTGTGTCTGCGCCGACAAAGCCAGCAATTACCGGAATAAAGAAAATCTTAGCATTATCATTGACGTTGCTTAAGTATTCCTTTGCAGGCTTAACCATAGGGTCATATACAGTTGGCATATATGGAATCTCAACAAGAGTAGTTGGATTTATTCCAGCAAAGATATGGTGCATACAAGTATTACCAACAATTGAAACTGCAAGAACATCATTCTTGCTAAAATTATTTTTTGTTAGCAAAGTCTCAATCATTGCATCAGCTTCAGAGTGAACGCAATTGGCAATCTCTAGAGCTCCGTTTTTTAATGAGAAGATGCAACGAGAAACAACATCGCCACCATATTTAACCTGGCTGTTGAGCTCGCCGAGGGAATCTATAAGTTTGCCAGTTCTAAGATTTAAAAGATATGCGGCAAGGGTAGTAGTACCAATATCGAAAGCCACACCTAAAGGGGCATCAAAATTAGAAATGTCTACATTTGGTGAAACTGTTACAGAGGAGCAAATACTAGAAGTCATAACAATATCATCACAAGAATTCTCACAAAGAGTTACAACCATCCCATTTATGACTGGGGTAGTGCAGGCCTTCATCTTTGAGACAGTTCCGTTAAGGCAAACATCTACTAGACATTTGCCACAAGTTCCGTTTCCACCACAAGGATATTCAAAGTTTAAATTTGCAATTCTTTCTGCATCCATAATTGTTGAACCATCAGGTACTTCAACAGCTATGCCAGAAGGTTTAAAAATAATCTTACAGTTCATCATTTGCTCCTTTGATGCACACTTTTAAAATATTATTAAACATTCACATGAAATTTTGGTTCATATAACGTTAAAAATTAACGTAGTATAAAGGACTTATATATCACGCTACAAATTGTAGCATATATATTTATAATTTGCTATACTTTGTTAGTATTTTTTAGAATAACAAATAACTATAATATAGGTGATCGTAAATAAAATATTCATTTAGGAGGATATTATAATGGCAGATTTAAAGAAACTTGCAGAAGCAATGGGCGACCTTGAAGAAGATACAGTCATCGAAATTATTGATGAAGTTCTTGCAGAAGGTTCAGATGCACAGGCAGCAGTTGATGCTTGCGCAGAAGGTATGAATGTTGTTGGCGATCGTTTTGAAGCTGGCGAATATTTCGTATCAGACCTCATCTATGCTGGTGAGATTATGACAGACGCAGTTCAGAAGCTCTCTTCACTCCTTGCTGGTGATGGCGCTGCAGCTACATCAACAAAGCTTATCCTTGCAACAGTTAAGGATGACCTTCATGACATCGGTAAGAACATCGTTAAGGCTTTCTTCGAAGCAGCTGGCTTTGAGGTAGTTGACCTTGGTATCGATGTTCCTGCACAGAAAATCGTTGACACAGCTAAGGAGCAGGGCATTAAGATTATCGCTCTCACAGGCGTTCTTACACTCGCTCTTGATTCTATGAAGGCTACAGTTGACGCTTTCACAGCAGCTGGTATGCGTGATGACGTTAAAATCCTTATCGGTGGTAACCCAGTTTCAGCAGAAGCTTGTGACTCAATGAAGGCTGACGCTTGGGCTCATTCACCAGCTGATTCAGTTAAAATTTGTAAAGAATGGGCTGGTATGTAAGACATGATAATTATTGGTGAAAAGATTAATGGCGCCGTTCCTAAGACTCGCGCAGCTATAGAAGCTCGCGACGCTGAGTATATTAAGGAACTTGTTCGTATGCAGGAAGCTGCTGGTGTATCATACCTTGACGTCTGTGCTTCAACAGACCCAAGTGAGGAGTATGACACACTTTGCTGGCTCATCGACACAGTTCAGGAAGTAAATACAATTCCAATTTGTATTGACTCTCCAGACCCTAATATGCTTGTAAAGGTATTTCCAAAGATTAAGACTCCTGGTCTTATCAATTCTATTTCACTTGAGGGAGAAAAGTGCGACATTTTACTTCCACTTCTTCGTGATAACCCAGAATGGAAGGTAGTTGCACTCGCATCATCTGATAACGGTGTTCCTTACACAGCAGATGAAAAAGTTGCTAACTGCTTTAAACTCATTGAAAAGTGTGCTGAGTATGGTATCTCAGAGGACAGAATCTTTAATGATCTTCTTATCTTTGATGCTTCAACTCGTGCAGATACACTTACAGAGTTTGCAGAGGCTACACGCCGTGTTAAGGAGAAGTATCCTAATACAATCGTTACCGGTGCTCTTTCAAACGTTTCCTTTACACTTCCTGTAAAGAAGGCTTTGAACCAGGCATTCCTCGTGCTTGCAATGCAGGCTGGAATGGACTCATTCATCGGTGACACAACAAACCGTGATCTCAAAGCAACAATGCTTGCAGCAGACATTATGCTTGAGAAAGATAATCACTGCCGTAAGTACACAACAGCTTTCAGAAAAGGCGAAATTGGTCCAATTAAGAAAGACTAATTTTATAAAATTCAGAGTAGATAGTATGCGTAAAGTTGTGAGGGATGGGACGTAGCCCTCAACCGAAGACTTAAAGTCGCGATATACTGTCGCATCCGCTGGAGGTATTGCCTTGAGTAATAATAAGAATGGCTTTAGCACATATCAATTAACAATTGACGCTATGCTTGCCGCTATGGTCGCATTGCTTGGATATATTTCAATTGATGCCACTGTATTTAAAATCACATTTGAATCTTTACCAATATTTATTGGTGCCTTTTTGCTCGGCCCAATTGACGGCATGTTGATTGGTGGAATTGGTACATTAATTTACCAACTTCTACGCTATGGATTTGCATACACAACCGTTTTGTGGATGCTTCCGTACATAATTGCAGGTCTTATCTGCGGTCTTGTTGCAAAGAAATATGACTTTAAGATGAGCAAGGTTCAGCTTCTCATAACAACACTTGCTTTTGAAGTTTTGATTTCAGTTCTTAATACTGGTGTTATCTACTTAGATAGTAAAATTAACCATTATTATTATGCTGGAATTATCCTTGGTTCTCTTGCTTTAAGAATGGGAGTTGCAGTTGCAAAGGGTATTGTATTTGGTGCGGTTCAACCGTATCTGTTAAATGCGATAAAGAAAATCAAACATTAAGAAAAGCCTCACCGGTTTGGTGAGGCTCTTTTTTGATTTATTCTATTAGTCCATATAACCTTCAGCGCAGAGGAGTTCAGCAAGAAGAACTGCACCGCCAGCAGCGCCACGAAGTGTGTTGTGTGAAAGACATACGAACTTGTAGTCGTACTGAGTGTCCTCACGAAGGCGACCGATTGAGATAGCCATGCCATTTTCAAGGTTTCTATGAAGCTTTGTCTGTGGATAGTTATCCTCCTCAAAGTAGTTGAGGAACTGCTTTGGAGCTGATGGAAGTTCAAGTTCCTGAGCACGGCCCTTGAATTCTTTCCAAGCCTTAAGAATCTCTTCTTTAGAAGGCGTCGAAGCAAAGCGAACAAATACAGCAGCCATATGACCGTTTGATGCTGGTACACGAAGGCACTGTGCTGTGAAGTGAGGCTTCTCAGCATCAACGATTACATCGTCCTCAATTTTACCCCAGATCTTAAGTGGCTCTTTTTCAGATTTCTCTTCCTCACCACCGATGTAAGGGATTACGTTATCTACCATCTCAGGCCATGTCTCAAATGTTTTACCAGCACCTGAGATAGCCTGGTATGTGCATACGAGAACGTCCTCTACACCATAATCTTTATCAAGAGGGAAGAGTGCAGGAACATACGACTGAAGTGAGCAGTTTGACTTAACTGCGATGAAACCACGCTTTGTGCCAAGGCGCTTTCTCTGAGCTTCAATAATCTTGATGTGCTCAGGGTTGAGCTCTGGAACTACCATTGGTATATCAGGAGTGTGGCGGTTTGCACTGTTGTTTGAAACAACAGGAATTTCAGCCTTGGCATAACGCTCCTCAAGAGCCTTAGTTGCTTCTTTATCAAGGTTTACTGCGCAGAATACGAAGTCTACGAGTTCACCGATTTTTTCTACGTCAGCATCTGCATCCATGATAATCATATTAGCCATAGAAGCAGGAATAGGGGTATCCATTGCCCACTTAGAACCGATAGCTTCGGTGTATGTCTTACCAGCTGAACGAGCAGAAGCTGCAAGAACCTTAACATCGAACCAAGGATGGTTCTCGAGAATGGTCATGAAGCGCTGTCCAACCATACCTGTTGCGCCTACAATACCTACGTTGAATTTTTTCATAATAAATACCCCTTGTAAACACTTCATCATTTGCATATAATGAATAAGCAAAATTTAGAAGTAAAATTAATAAAATAATTATAAAGGTTAAGGACATAATGTCAATGAAAACAAGTGACTTTTTTTATGAGCTTCCAGAGGAGCTAATTGCCCAGCACCCGCTCGAAAAGCGCGATGCATCAAGGCTTTTACATGTTAATAGAACTACTGGCGAGCTTGAGCACAGACATTTCACTGATATTATCCAGTACTTAAAACCAGGTGATACACTCATTATGAACGACACGCGCGTTTTGCCTTGTCGTATATACGGAGTGAAGGAGGAGACAGGCGCAGTAGTTGAGTTTCTACTTTTAACACAGGTAGAAACGAACACTTGGGAATGTCTCTGTGGTCCTGGAAAACGCGCAAAAGTGGGCAGTCGCTTCATCTTTGGTGAGGGCAAGCTCACATGCGAAGTTATTGATGTTAAAGAGGACGGCAACAGGGTAGTCCATTTCGACGTTCCAGCTGGCAACTTCTTTGCCATCTTAGACGAAATTGGACAGATGCCGTTGCCACCTTATATTACTGAGAAACTTGAGGACCAGGAACGATATCAAACAGTGTATTCTCGTGAGCTTGGCTCCGCGGCTGCCCCAACAGCAGGTCTTCATTTCACACCAGAACTCATGGATAAGATCCGCGATATGGGAGTTAATATTGGTTATGTTACACTCCACGTTGGACTTGGTACATTCCGTCCAGTTAAGGTTGATGATGTAACTAAGCATAAGATGCACAGTGAACATTACTGGCTCCCAAAAGAGACTGCTGACCTTATTAATAAGACAAAGGTAAAAGGTGGCAGAATAATATCAGTTGGAACAACTTCCTGCAGAACTCTTGAATCAGTTGCAAAGAAGTTTGATGGTGAGATTAAGGAGGATGAGGACTGGACACAGATATTTATCTATCCTGGCTTTGAATTCAAGTGTATTGATGCACTTATTACTAACTTCCATTTGCCTGAGAGTACACTTATTATGCTCGTATCTGCATTTATGGGATACGACAATACTATGAACGCTTACAATACTGCCGTTAAAGAGAAATACAGATTCTTCTCTTTCGGCGATTCTATGATGATTTCCGACTAAAAGGAGTAATCTATGTACAAACTCATAAAACAGGAAGGAAACGCCCGCAGAGGCGAATTTACGACACCTCACGGTGTGGTACAGACTCCTGCTTTTCAAAACGTTGCTACATGTGGCGCTATAAAGGGCGGACTTGAAGCTGATGATCTTAAGAGAATCGGTTGTCAGGTTATGCTCTCAAATACATATCATCTCCACGTAAGACCTGGTGACGAACTCATTAAAGATATGGGCGGTCTTCATAAGTTCACAACTTGGGATGGCCCAATTCTCACAGACTCAGGTGGATTCCAAGTCTTTTCTCTTGCAAAGCTTCGCAAGATTAAAGAGGAGGGAGTGGACTTTAACTCCCACATTGACGGACGTCATATCTTTATGGGCCCTGAGGAGTCAATGCAGATTCAGTCAAACCTCGGCTCAACAATTGCAATGGCATTTGATGAGTGCGTAGAGAATCCTGCAGAGTACGCATATGCGAAAGAATCATGTGAACGTACAACAAGATGGCTTATACGTTGTAAAGATGAAATGGAGCGTCTCAACGCAAAATATGACACTATCAACAAGCAGCAGATGCTCTTTGGTATAAATCAAGGCTGTACATATGATGATCTCCGTATCAAACATATGGAGGAGATTGCAAAACTTGACCTCGATGGTTATGCTATCGGCGGCTTGGCCGTTGGAGAACCAAAAGAGGATATGTACAGAATAATCTCAGCGGTCGACCCAGTTGCACCGAAAGATAAAATTCGTTACCTTATGGGCGTTGGCACGCCAGGTAACATCATTGAAGCAGTTTACCGCGGCGTCGACCTCTTCGACTGCGTTATGCCAAGCCGCAATGCTCGTCACGGTCAGCTCTTCACTTGGGACGGCGTTATTAACCTTAATAACGCAAAATACGAACGTGACGAGTCACCAATTGATCCTAAGTGTAATTGTCCAACTTGCCAGAAGCATTCAAAGGCTTATATTAGGCATCTTTTAAAGGCAAATGAAGTACTTGGACTTAGACTTTGTGTACAGCATAGTCTATACTTCTACAACAACCTTATGCAAGAAATAAGAAACGCGCTCGACGAGGACCGTTTTACAGAGTTCCACGACAAGTACGTTGACATTCTTGACACACGTATTTAACATTGACTTATCAATTCTATTCTATTAATATATATGAGTATTATTTACTAAAGGAGTTTAGACAATGAATTTTGCAACATTACTTAGTATGGCATCAAATGCCGGTGCAAACGCTGAAGGTTCTCAGAGTTCTGGCCTTATCATGATTATCTTCATGGTATTTATCATCGGTTATTTTGCTGTACTTATGAGAAAAGATAAGAAGCAGCAGAAGAACGAGCAGGATATGCGTGACGCAGTTAAAATCGGCGATGAAGTTCTTACAATCGGTGGCGTTGTTGGTAAGGTAGTTACAGTTAAAGATGAAGCTATCGACATCGAGACAGGCGCTGACAGAACAAAGATCCGTTTCACACGCCAGGCCATTGCCAAGAATATCACAGCTGAAAAGAAGGCTGAGGAAATCAAGCAGGCTAAACTTGCAGAAGCTAAGAATAAGGCTGCTGGCAAGGCTAAGAAATAAGGTAAAAAGAAGAACCTAGTCAACTGACTAGGTTCTTTTTTTATTTCTTTTCAATATCTTTTATGTTTGCTTTATTCAAAGGATTATTATCAGTGGCATTCTTAAGTTGATCATTAACAACGTGGGTGTAAATCTGTGTTGTTCCAACATTCTCATGGCCTAAGATTTCCTTTAATACTAGGACATCTGCATCACCATATTGGTACATAAGTGTTGCTGCAGTGTGTCTCAGTTTATGTGTTGAATAACCCTCAAGACCAGCTTTATCAAGGGCCGTATAAACAATATGTTGAACAGTCTTTGGACTGATTCTTTGCTTTCTATTAGATAAGAATAATGCATCCTTATCAATAACTCCATCAACGGGTCTAACTCTCATGTATGAGTTTATAGCCTGAATACAGGCATCGTTTAAGTATACAGTTCTTTCTTTATTACCTTTACCAGTAACCTTTATAGTATTATCGTTTCTGATGTCCGTGTAATTGAGTCCTACGAGCTCAGAAAGACGCATTCCGCAGTTCAAGAACAACGTAATTATAGCAAAATCTCGCTCTTTATGAGGTCCTTCAAAAGAGCTTCTAAGTAAGTCTGTTGCTTCCTCTAAAGTTAAGTATTTTGGAAGTGTTTGCTTAAGCTTAGGGGAGTCAAGGTTCTGCATTGGGTTCTCTTTAATAATTCCTTTTTGGGATTTACAGAATTTAAAGAAATCACGTAGCGTAGATACTTTGCGGGCTCTGGTACGTGCAGAATTACCACGGGCATCTTTACAAAAACTTAAAAAAGCATAAGCATCAGTAATTGTTATATTTTTAACAAAGTCGTCATCGCAATCTTTTATAGATATAGAAGCAAATGCTTCTTCATCCTTAGGATCTTTAACATCAGTCATACCACGTGACCATTTAATATACCTAAAAAAGGTACGAAGATCAGTAGCATATTCAGATACAGTATTTTTAGATCGGTTTTTAATAGCATCCATATAATTTAAGAATTCAACCATGGTATCTGGGAAATCTTTATAATCTGCACGAGTTATCATAGAAACCTCCAAAAAAACGTCTAATAGAAATTTTTCAGACAATGTAGCATATGTTTAGAAAAAACTGATCGGATGAGAATTTTCTAAACGATACAATGTATGTCTAGAAAAAACTGATTGGCTCAAAACGAGACGAGAAAAAGGCAAACAAATACTTATAATACAATATTTATAGGAAATAGCTAATAAATGGCTTAAAACCATAAAATACTATAAATATTAGTATTATTTGCTATTTCTTCTCCTCTAAATTATACAAAATTTTTAT
>R26__coassemble_196_pt1 | contig 41164 bp, 43 predicted proteins | sample R26__metabat2_low_PE_056 | metagenome-assembled genome bin R26 | reverse complement strand
ATATAAAGTCAACAAAAATTTAGGGAGGTTAGCAAGTGCCTTCAGCCACTAATAAATATACCATTTTTAAGCCTTCTGACAGAAGTCGAAAATCTCTTTTGGAAGTTCCTCTTCATCAGCTGAAACTGTGAATGTGAACTTAGTATCTGTTGCCTCAGCAAGTGCTGCAACTTTTTTGAAGAATACTACGAGATCGTCACCGATTTCTCCACCGATTTTAAGTGTGCCATCAGCAAGGATATCTGTGATATCAGCGTCACCTGCGCACATACCAGCGAGGAACCCATAATAAGCGTCACAACCAGTGATCTTATATTCATCAGCAGAAACAAGACGTACGGTGTACTTAACGTCGTTAGAGAGTTTGCTGCCCTTCTCAATACAGATAACGTTGCCGTTTGATGCTTCGCGTGCAGCGTTTACTGCGTCAATGAGTTTCTTTGTTTTTCCTGAGCCTTTATGGCCGATAATAAGTGATACCATGTGTATCTACCTCCTAAAAATATATTTAAATTAGAGAATTTACGAAATTATTTAAGTCTAGCTTCAAGGGCAGCTTTTTCACCCTCATAGCCTGGTTTGCCGAGAAGAGCAAACATATTCTTCTTGTAGCTTTCAACGCCTGGCTGGTTGAATGGATTAACTCCAAGAATATAACCAGAAATTGCGCATGCTTTTTCGAAGAAGTAAATCATATAGCCAAGTTCGTATTCGTTCATAGCATCAGCTTCAAGAACAATGTTTGGAACTCCGCCGTCGTTATGAGCAAGTACTGTACCTTCAAATGCTTTTCTATTTACGAAAGACATTCCACGACCAGCGAGGAAGTTAAGTCCATCAACGTTTGCAGCATCCTCTTTGATAATGTACTCACGTGTAGGATTCTTGAAAGTAACAACTGTTTCAAAGAGAAGTCTCTGACCATCCTGAATATACTGGCCAAGGCTGTGAAGGTCGGTTGAGAAGATAGCAGATGCTGGGAAAATACCCTTTCCATCTTTACCCTCTGACTCGCCATAAAGCTGTTTAAACCATTCATTCATCATGGTGTATGAAGGCTCATAAGAAACCATCATTTCAACTGTCTTACCCTTGCGAGCAAGTACGTTACGAATAGCAGCATACTTGTAGCAATCATTCTTATTGATGTCTGTGTCACAGAAAGCTTCACGGGCATCCTGAGCACCCTTCATAAGTGCATCAATATCAATACCAGCAACAGCAATTGGAAGAAGACCAACAGCTGTAAGAACTGAATAACGACCACCAACATCATCAGGAACTACAAATGTCTCATAGCCAACTTCATCAGCAAGGGCTTTAAGGGTTCCACGAGCTTTGTCTGTTGTAACAAAGATGTGGTCCTTTGCTCCCTCTTCACCGTACTTTGCAATAGCAAGTTCACGGAATACACGAAAGGCAATAGCTGGTTCAGTTGTAGTACCAGATTTAGAGATAACGTTTACTGAGAAATCCTTGCCATCGATAAGGTCCATAATCTCATTGAGAGTTGTGGAACTTATAGTGTTACCAGAGAAAATAATCTGTGGTGTGTCCTTTGCAAGGAGGTTGTAATTTTGTGATTTACAAAATTCAATGGCCGCACGAGCACCAAGATATGAACCACCGATACCGATAACAACAAGTACCTGGGAGTTCTTCTTGATTTTGTCTGCAGCCACTTTAATGCGAGCAAACTCTTCCTTGTCGTAATTAACAGGGAGATCTACCCAACCTATAAAATCATTTCCAGGGCCCTTGCCTTCATGCAAGAGTTCATGCGCAGCTGTAACCTCAGCCTGCATTCCCTGGATGTCATCATTTGATATAAAATTTGTAAGATAACTATCAATTAACTTAAGAGGCAACTTAAAGACTCCTTTAAACAAATTTACTACTTATATTCTAAACTAAAATATAAGTATTTGCAAGGAATAGGGCTCCCCTTAAGTGTAGAATTTAGCAACAAAAATTCTACATATTTTCCAAAAGCTCAACACGTAAATTGTGCTGACGCTCAGCGAGTACAGATTTAATGTCGCTCAACATAAACCCAAGTCTATAGAGCGAGGTTATAACTTTATCACACTGTTTTTCATCGAGGAGGTCTGCACTTCTAAACTTTGTATCCAAAAGATAGTTGATTGACTCAACAGAATCAATCTCAGCCTCCTCAATAATTAAACTTGTAATGTTCCTGTCTATGCCTTTTGCAGACAAAGCAGCACGTAACCCAGCAGGGCTCACGTGCTTTTTTCTAATAAGTTCGTCAGCGTAGATACGGGCAAAATGCTCATCATCAAGCAAACCGTTTTCGGAAAGTTTTTCCAAAACGAGCTTTGCTTGATCCTTTTTGTCCAAGCCGAATTTGACGACGAGCTTATCAAGTATTTCTTTTTGTGAGTGGTCACGAAGTTCAAGGAGATCAAGTGCACGTTCATACATCTTTTCGAAGTTGATGGTGTCACAAAACTCTGACCACTCCTCCTCACTTATCTCAGAATTATCTGAAAACGGGGAATCATACCAAACGCGTTCAGTAGTAGTGATGGTATATTCCCCGTCTATTGATAAATGAATCTTATTACCTTTACCGTGCTTAGCAGTTAAAAGCATTTTAGTCATCCACCGTAATATCAAGTTTTGCCTTTGCCGATGCTGCTGAAGTTGGTGCTGCAGGAACAGGTTCCTCAGCTGGAGCTTCAGCTGGTGCGTTTACAGGAGTGTCATGCATCTGACCACCCTTGTAGGAAGCCTTCATCTGATTTGAAAGTTCAGCAATGTGGTCCTGGACCTGCTTCTCAATTTCAGCCATGAAGTCAGGATTCTGGAGAAGGTATTCTTTTACGTTTTCTCTACCCTGTCCAAGACGCTGGTCACCATAAGAGAACCAAGCACCGGACTTATGAATAATGTCAAGAGATACTGCTGCGTCGAGGATTTCTCCCTCCTTGGCAATACCGCGACCATAGATGATGTCAAACTCTGCCTCTTTGAAAGGAGGAGCTACCTTATTCTTAACGATACGAGCACGTGTACGAGAGCCCACGAACTCGTTTCCAGGAGCTTTAAGTTGTTCAATCTTACGTACATCAATACGCATAGATGCGTAGAATTTAAGAGCACGACCACCAGTTGTTACTTCTGGGTTACCGTACATTACGCCAACCTTTTCACGGAGCTGGTTGATGAAGATAATAATACAATTTGACTTTGATACTGCACCGGCAAGTTTACGGAGTGCCTGAGACATAAGACGAGCGTGGAGACCAACATGTGAGTCACCCATTTCGCCTTCGATTTCTGCGCGAGGAACAAGGGCTGCAACTGAGTCAACAACCAAAATATCAATGGCACCTGAGCGAACAAGAGACTCTGCAATTTCAAGAGCCTGCTCACCATTATCTGGCTGTGCAACAAGGAGAGAATCAACATCTACACCAAGGTTTGCTGCATAAACAGGATCAAGTGCATGTTCAGCATCGATGAAAGCTGCTTCGCCACCTGCTTTTTGAGCTTCAGCTACAGCGTGGAGAGCAAGAGTTGTTTTACCTGATGACTCAGGACCGTAGATCTCAATGATACGGCCTCTTGGGAGACCACCTATACCAGTTGCTACGTCAAGAGTAAAAGAACCAGTTGAAATAGCTTCAACGTTCAAATTAGCATTCTGACCGAGGCGCATGATAGCACCTTTACCGTACTGTCTTTCAATTTGAGCAATCGCAGTTTCAAGAGCCTTATTCTTATCTGCCATAATATAATCCTCCGTAAACAAAAAGGGCTGTCGAACATTTGCATACAAATGTTCGGTTTGGTTACATTATATACTCGATTTTTCAGAAAAGCAACCGTTTTTTCTTAAATAACTACGAACGGTCCCATTTTTGGGACCAGCGGTATTTCTAACAAACAAAAAAGAAAGAGATAGCCAGAAGCTATCTCTTTTTTTGGCAGCGGAATAGGGATTCGAACCCCAAATAACTGAGTCAGAGTCAGTCGTGTTACCGTTACACTATTCCGCTATATTAAAGGGCTACTAATGTAGCCCTCTTTAGTTTAGCTAAATTATGCGCGCTGAACCTTACCTGAACGAAGGCAACGTGTGCAAACGTATACTCTCTTTGGAGAACCGTCAACTATAGCTTTAACTCTTTTAACGTTTGGCTTCCATGTTCTGTTTGAACGTCTATGTGAGTGAGAAACCTTAATGCCGAAGGAAACATCCTTACCGCAGTACTCGCATTTTGCCATGATTCGGCACCTCCCTTAAACTATTGTGGCTACGCCACGTGAAATACAGCAAAAATTAGTTTAACAAAAAGAGTTTCAAAATGCAAGCATTTTTTTAATTAATAATTAAGAATTCTAAACTTGCCTACGATAGGGAGTTCTTTTGCCTTACCATTTACTGCATTTACAATACCGATTACGGCGATAATCCATACAGCAATTTCAAAAAGAGAAGTAATCAAACTAATAATCCAAATATTAGGAAGGACACCTAACAAGATGAATCCAAGAGTTGAACAGATAGCAAGTACAAGGCCCTGGTTTGCATGATATCTAGCAAACTTTGAGTCCTTTGCTACAAAGATTGGGATAAGAATGAGCCAGCTCAAGTATGCGAGCACCGCATAAACCTTATTCTTAGAGATGTCTTCAGGATCAAACTCTGCTGTTGTATCCTCTGTATTATTGAGCTCTTTAGCCTTATCTACAGTCTCATCAAACTTCTTTGAAAAATCTGATTGTGCTTCAATTGGTTCACCGCAGGAAGAGCAGAACTTCTCATCAGGTTTTAATTCAGCTCCACATTTTTTACAAGTTGCCATTTAAGTACCTCCTAGTAATAATTGGTATATTAATTATACCACAAAACTAAAATAATTTGTTACAGTAATTTTCCGGATTGTTTACGAATATTCCTGTAACGCCTTTTCTCTCTAGAGCCTTGAGATCATGCTCATGGCTAAAAAGAGACTCTGTCTTTGGATAGAGTGGATCTTTGGTCCAGACACGGATATCCATTCCAAGTTCATCAGATGCAAACTTTGGTATGTCCATCTTCTTGATATATGGATGAATGGCCTCACAATGTACATTGAAATTTGCCTCATTGAGACACTCAAGTCCACTATAGCCAAGAACTGCTACCTCGGCATTCTCATCAAGTTGTTTAACGACCTTCAATGAGTTTGGATTAAACGAGGAATATATTACGCTCTTCTCTACACCGAAACTTTTTACCATATCGATAACTATTTGCTCCATTCCCTCATATGGAATTTCGGAGTTTTTTAGTTCGATATTGAGCTTCAAACCCTCTATAAGTCTAGGTTTTAGAAGAGTTAAAACCTCTTCCAAACTAGGGATAACATCAAATTTCTGCAAATCTGTAAAGTAAAAATCCTTTACAAATCCCACTCCCCAGGTCGTTCTATCCACTCTCTCATCATGAATTACGACTGGAACTCCGTCCTTTGAGAGTTGTACATCGAGCTCAATTCCAGTGAGCCCATCGACCTCAAGCGCCGCAGCGAAGGCCTCTATTGTATTTTCAGGATGCTTGAGGCTACAGCCTCTATGTGCCCATATTTCCATGCTAACTCCTTAAGTTTAATTCTTCCTTAAGTATTATAACAAAAAGCCAGGTTCATTAAAACCAGGCTTTTAAAAATCTTATTTGAAATTAATCACAACTGAAGGATCTTTCTCACTTATATAAACAGTCTTTGGAGAAGAGATACTCTTGTCGAGAGAACCGGAGCTAACAAGTTTAATCTTATACTCACCTGCTGGGAGAGTATCAAGAGCATCCTTAACATAGCCCTCGTTAAATGTGAAGTCTACCAAATACTTATCTCCGGTAGCTGTATTCTTAAATCGAATTGAAATCGTTCCATAATTCTTACTCTTATCAACGTTAAGATTAATTGTCCTAACATCCTGGAGTAATGAGGCATCTGCAAGAGGAGTTGAATCGTTTAGAACAACACCATCATTATGTAGAGCCGGCAAAACGAAGAAGCAAATGCACAGCGCTACAACAGCTACAGCAAATGTTATTATAAATATTTTCTTTGTTGAAAACTTAGCTTCACCTGTCATTTACTTCACTCCTTTCAAAAGACATTTATAGAAATACATATATATTTTAACACTTTGTTCAAAAACGCTCAACATTTATTTAATAATTAATATTGCCAAATATAGCGTATAATTATGTATAATAGCAATAAAAATATTTGATTTGGAGGTCAATTATGGCATTTTCGATGAATAGTAATAAAATTGACAACTCCTGGTACAAGGAACTTGTCGTATATCAAATTTGGTGTCGTTCTTTCAAAGATAACAATGGTGACGGCAATGGAGATCTCCTAGGCGTTCTCGAAAAGCTCGACTATATTAAGAGCCTTGGGGCAAATGCCATCTGGTTCTCACCTATCTACCCTTCTCCAAATGCAGACTGGGGTTATGACATCTCTGACTACAAGGATATCCATCCTGACTTCGGCGATTTAGACCTCTTCAAGAAAATTGTCGATGAGGCCCATAAACGTGATATGAAAATCATCATGGACCTCGTTGTAAATCACACATCTTCTGAGCACTACTGGTTTAAGGAAAGTAAGAAGTCTAAGGACAACCCATACAGCGATTACTATATTTGGAAAGACGGCAAAAACGGTGGTCCGCCAAACAACTGGCTATCTATCTTTGAGGGTGGCGCCTGGGAATATGTTCCAGAGCGTGGCCAGTACTATATGCACGCATTTGCAAAGGGTCAGCCCGATTTAAATATGGATAACCCTAAGGTCCGTGAGGAAGTTAAGGACATCATGAGATTCTGGCTCGACATGGGCGTCGATGGATTCCGTGAGGATGTTATTACTTTCATATCAAAAGATCCCGATTTCCCTAACGGTTTCCCTATCCCTATTGCCTGCGGCATTGAGCACTACAACAAGGGACCAAACCTCATGCAATACTTAAACGAGTTTAGACACGATGTAGTCGACAATTATGACTGTTTCCTTGTTGCCGAGTCACCAATGACTGGTGCAAAAGACGCAGTCCAGTTCACAGCTGGTGACGACAGAGTCTTCGATATGATGATCAACTTTGATCACATGAGCGCCGATTGCTTCATGACTGATACTGTTCATCTTCCTTTCTCACTCAAGAAGTTTAAGAAAGCTCTCCGCAGTTGGCAGACGAAACTTCACGGCAAAGCTTGGAATGCCCTCTATATCGAGAATCACGATCACCCACGTGTAATCAGCAGATATGGTAATGAGAAGTATCGCACAGAAAGTGGGAAGATGCTTGCAACAGTTGCCTATTGTATGAGCGGTACACCTTATATCTACCAAGGCCAGGAGATTGGTATGATCAATAACCATCTCGACAGTCTTGACGAGTTTAAGGATGTAGTTACATTCAACAATGAAAAAGTATTCAAAAAGATGGGCATGCCTCGTTTTATCTACTTGAAGATTGCCAACAAGACAAGCAGAGAGAATGCCCGCACACCAGTACAGTGGAGTGCAGATAAAAATGCAGGTTTCACAACTGGCACACCTTGGTTCGGCGTAAATAAGAACTACAAAAAGATCAATGTAGAAGCTGAGGAAAAAGATCCAAATTCAATCCTCAACTACTACAAAGAGCTCTTTAAAGTACGTCAGAACAATAAAGTGTTTATCTACGGTAAATACAAGGAGTACTACAAGAACTCCAAGGAACTCTACTGTTACGAGATGAGCTACGAGGGACAGAAGGCATTGATTATCGGTTCCTTCAGTAAGAAAAAGATGACCTTCAATGCACCTAAGGGATATAAGCTCGACAACAGCAAACTTGTACTCCACACATATGAAAAGCCAAACGAGATTAAGAAAAACAAGATTGAACTTCGTCCTTATGAAGCACTCGTTTACCTCTACAAATAAAAATAACCGGGGCCTTAAAGCCCCGGTCTTCTTTATTTATTCTTCGCCTTCAAACAAGTTTGCGATTGTGTCGAGCTTGTCTGCCTGCTGTTTTACAAGGTCATAGAAATCATGGAGATTAACTTTAACATTCTGAATGCTATCAACCCAAACAAGTTCATTCTGTCCAGGCATGTCTTCCTTGATCCAATCAATTATGTCATTAACTTTGTCCATAGCATCGGTAAGTTCTTTCTCAGCAGTTTTCATATCATCTGCTTTTGCGCGAAGAATCTCACCGTTAAGGTCTGTCATTGCCATAACTTATTCCCCTTTACTGTCACTAATTATCTTTCCATCCTGGAAACGGACAATACGTTTTGCTGTAGCTGCGATACTATCATCGTGCGTAATAAGTATAACAGTTCTACCCATCTCATGCAACTCATAAAGCATGCTCATAACCTCTTTGCCTGAAGCGGAATCGAGGTTACCTGTAGGCTCGTCTGCAAGAATGATAGGTGGTTTTGCGGCAAGCGCACGAGCGATAGCAACACGCTGCTGCTGGCCGCCTGAAAGTTGGCTTGGCAAGTGAGTCATACGCTTGTCCATGCCGACGCGCGTAAGCGCCTCCTCGGCAAGCTGTGACCTCTCGGCCTTGCCTACGCCTCTGTAAATCAAAGGCAACTCAACATTCTCCTTTGCAGTGAGGCTGTTGATAAGATTGAAACCCTGGAAGATAAAACCTATCTCCCTGTTACGAATATCAGAGAGTTCATCATCTGTAAGTTTCTCAACGTTTTCACCTTTGAGAAGATACTCACCAGATGTTGGCACATCAAGGAAGCCAATCATATTCATCATGGTTGACTTACCAGAACCAGACTGACCGACAATAGCAACAAACTCGCCATCATCAACAGTGAGGTTTACTCCGTCCAAAGCATGAACTTCGTTTTCGCCTGGGTTATAAATCTTGTATAAATTTTTGAGTTCGATAAGATGCATAGGCTCACCTCTAATGAGCAAAAAACGGCATTTGGTTCCCCAAACGCCGTTTCAATTAAAGCTAATTACTTTGCAGCCTTTTTTACAAGAGCTGACTTTTTACGTGCAGCATTGTTCTTATGGATAAGGCCCTTTGTTGCAGCCTGATCAATCTTTTTAACAGCTGCAGCTACAAGCTCGTCTTTGTTGTCTGCGTTTGTCTCAATAGCTACGTTAGCTTTTTTGATTGCTGTCTTAAGAGCTGTTGAACGAGACTTATTTCTCTGAGCTTTTGCATTATTAACGATTACACGTTTCTTTGCTGATTTAATGTTAGGCATATCTACACCTCCCCTTGAGTCTTACAGTTGAATATATTAACACTTAATAATTAAAAAAGCAATAATAATTTTTTATGAATAATTTAGGTCTACATATGTGCTTTGCATACCGTACTGTTGACCATTGCCACGCTCTGAGAACTGCCAAATATCATAGCGTCCAGAATAGGTTGGTTTTGAGTTTGCATTCATCTCTGAAGGCCACTCTGCAAGCCAAATTGTATATGAGAGAAGTTGCGATGTATTAAGCTTGTTATTAAAGAAGTATTTGTTGGAATAAACACCCGCTCTGTAACCTGAATTTCGGATTGTGTTACAGAATGCTACACACACTGCCGTACGCTGTGCGGTAGTCAGGCCGTCAGCACGTCCCGTTCCACCAGGTGCACCTGAATTTTCGGTGTCGATAAAGATTGGTAAATCGAGTCCCTGGCCACCGAGTTCTCTAATGCAAAGTGATGCCTCTTCAACAGCCTCTACCTCAGTCTTAGCCTGTGAGAAGAAATATACGCCAACCTTAATACCTGCGGCCTTTGCGCCAGCGAGATTTGCGCGGAAGTTTGAATCAATATTAAGGCTTCCGTTTGAACCCCAACCACGGAATCCAAGACGGATAATTGCGAAGTCAATGCCTGCAGCTTTTGCCTTCTGCCAGTCGATTGACCCCTGATAGACTGAAACGTCTACACCAAGCGTACCACCACGGACACCAGTCTGTGAGAAGCTGTACTGAACTCCGTCAATAACCTGAGGACCAACGACGTACTTACCATCTTTGTCGAAGTAGTACATCTTGCCATCAATATTCTGCCAACCGTAATATTTGTATTCCTTCTGCATAATATAAAATACGGCTGTTTCAGAGTAATCAGCATATGTTGCTTCACGGAATTTTTTATCGCCCTCGTTTAAGTAGAGCTGATGCTTTCCTGTTGAATCAAGAAGCTTTGTTGTTTCCGGAAGTGTTTCGCCCTCTGATTCGAAATTTGCAGGCTGTCCTTCACTTAGCTCCCCTGCACCCTGTGGGTCCTCGGTAGGATTCTCTGTAGGGTCTGCTTGTGGATACGGATTATTCACTGTGAGTCCTGCCTTGCTGAGAGGAATATATGTGATAATCTCCTCAACCTTGGACTCTATTAATTCAACAGTATTTAAGAGAGCAACTGACTCGGGCGCCTTGTTGGTATCCTCACCATTATTCTCAACAACGATGTTTTGAATTGGTTTGTACTCAACATGATCCTTGACCTTGAGTTCGTATTCTTCCTCTTCGAAAGTAACTCTCTTGTTTGAAATTGGTTTAATTTTTGCAATACCAGGTGTTACGTCCTTGATAATGATAAAACCATCTCTATCATCATCTTCATATTTTTCTGATTTTCCGTCTGCATCAGTGACTTCTACTTTGAATTTATAGCCAGTGTAGATAGAACCATCGTCTTTGTAAAATCCTATACGTATGTCCTTTTCAACAGATTCAAGTTTAATGTGGACTTCCTCTGCTTCAATCTTTACTGGTTCTGTGGTCTCTTCAACAACTACAGTTGTAGGCTCTTCTTCAACCTGTATATGTTCAGGCTCTGCCTGCACAAGTGGAAGGCTGGTAAAGAATACTGCAAACAGCACGAAAATCACTCTAAGTTTTAGAGCTTTCATACCACCAAGATTTTTGATAAATACTTCCAAAATTACACCTCAAATAAAATATAACTAAATATACCATAATTCCCACACCGTTGACAATTCATTTAGAAACTTTTAAAATCAATAAGTACTAATTTTTAGGGGTTTATTATGCTTGATAAAAATAATGCAACTAAAAATTTAATAATCCGTATCGTTTCAGTAATTATCGTTCTAGCCGCAATTCTTGTAGTAGTCTACATTATTGACAACGGCAAAAATGGAGTTGAACCAACAACTGAAACCACTACTGAAACAACTACCGAAGAGCCTACAACAGTTAATCTCTCATATGTTTGGGACAAGGGATATCACACAAATGAATTTCACGTTAAGCAAATTCTTGGTAGGGTTTCAAGTGATGACCTCGGAATCAACTGTAATTTGGTGTTCGGCACTGGCGATGAATGCTTGGCACTTGGAGCGGGTCTCCATAAGTGCAGCTCTCTCCCAGGTCTCAAAACGCCTATGTCTCCAAGCGCAACATGCCCAATCATTGCCGGCCACTGCCGCACAGTTTTTGAGGGCTTCTCAAAGATAGATCCACAGAATGGTCCGCTTCCAGAAGGCCTTCATATCACTCTTGAAATGCCTTATGGAGACTACACCTACGAGATTATATCTGCGACTGTAGGAAAAGCTTCCGAGTTCAAATTCTCTGACCACAGAGCATCATACGGCAACTTTGAACCAGACACCTGTATCTTCTACACATGCTACCCATTTGGCGTAGTTAACTACACCAAAACCGATCGACTATTTATGGTCTGCAAACTTGTTGAAGGCAATGAACTCGTAGACGACACACTTGTTAAGACTTCCGATATTTTAGATGAAGGTCTTGCCGTAAATATGGGATAAAGAAAAACCACTTAAGGGCTATCCTTAAGTGGTTTTATTATCTTCAGTTGTAGTCGTTGTTGAGGACTCAGCTGTCGTACTCTCTGTCTCGTCTGTACTAGGCTCACTCTCGCCGGTTGTATCCTCATCTACATCATCTTCAGTGGTTTCCACTGTAGTAGTATTAGAAGGTTTTTCAGGCGCAGCAGTTGTTGTCGGTGCTGTGGTTGTCTCAGCTGGAACAATTACAATTGCCTGACGACCGAGGAGATTATACTTGCTACTAAATGCCGACTGTGAATAAGCCACAAGACCAGCACCATAAGGATCCATAAGTCTTACAACACTTGAGTTGTAACCACAGAGAACGAATACATGTGTACCACGTGGATACTGGAACGGTTCATCCTCATATGAGCCCTCAATATACCACACATTTGATCTCTGTGGCTGTCTCATACCGTAGGTTGCCCAAACAATAATAGGACATCCCTGATCGAGATATGAGAAAAGTGTCTCGAGTGAACTACCAGTGATGTTTTTAACCTGATGTTCAGCACCTGTAAACTGCCAAACTGCTCTTGTAATAACAGGTGAAAACGCACCATATCCAGGTGTTGATGACGTATATTTACAGCGTGGATCTCCAACAAACTTTTCATAGATTGAAGGGCCATACGCTTTGCCGTTCTTAAGATAGATATTCTGACGTGGGATAGCTGCAATCATTGCATCAAGTGAAACATGATACCCCCAGAATCCAAGAAGCATACAAGCTGATGCCGCTTCACATCCAGTTGGATAACTTGGACACTGATTAACAAATGGAACTGAGAGAGTTATATCTTTTGGTGCCTCAACAGGAGCATCAGAACCTGCTGACCTGTTATAAGTAACCTCAGGCGCCTGAGTTACAGGATATGTTGTCTCCTCTGTGGTTGTCACCGCAGCTTTAGTAGTTGTCACTGCTGCAACAGTTGGTTCTGTAGGAAGTGTAACTTTTGTGTTTCCTGCAGCAACAACGCAGACATTATAGAGAATTGAGAAAGTCACCAAAATTGCTGCAATAGCGGCCAACTTACGTGGCATGAAAGGATTCATCGAAGCAACTTCAGGAGCAGGTCCCAAAGGCTTTGGTGGCTCTTCCTTTTTCTTAGGAGCCGGTTTCTTCTCGGTTTCTGGTTTTTTGGCAAGAGCTTTCTTAGCTGGCTGCTTTTTAGGCATAGCAGAAGACTCCTCAGTGACCTTAGCAGTGACCTGTTTGATCTCACTAGGTTTCTTAGGAGTCTGTTTCTTTGGTTTTTGGCTCGACGAAACAGAGACTTTAACCTGCGCCTTCTTTTCCGCTTCTAAACGCTTCGCAGTCTCTATTTTTCGATTAGCCCTACTATTCTGTTTCTTCTTATTGGTCTTCTTTTTGGCCAATTAAAACAGTCCCATCTTTTTCATTTCGTTAACCATTCGTCCGAAAATAGTATACCAATTGTACCATAAAAAAAGAACGTTGACAATTAAAGGTATTATTTTTAAAATTATATTTACGATTTATTTCCAAAGATAAAAAAGAAGGCTATAAAATGAAAAACGCACTGGCAATACGACTTGTTGCATTAGTCGCATTAGCATCAATTACACTGGGCACTTTTATCCCAGTTTCTAAAATACCAAACCAGCCAGTTAAGTTGCCTGAGGAGACAACCAAGGCTGTTCAAAAAGAAGAGACAACTACTGCTCCAGAAGAAGAGAGCGAAGAAGCTGGCGACGGTACTCACACCGGTGATGGCAGTGCTACAACTGCTGAAACCACAAAAGCGACGTACACAGTTTCAAAATACACAGGTGGTGCTCTTCCATATCTTGATTGGGCTACAGTAAAAAACCTTGATCCTAACTATTTTGCGAACTCAGTTTTCATCGGTGATTCAGTAAGTCTAAAACTCCAAATGTACGGTGGACTTCCAGGTGCAACTTACCTCTGCTATGGTAGTTTCGGTTCAACAAATGCACTTCGTGGAATTATTAAGGCTAACATTTGGAACTGCATTAATGGTAAGAGACGCGTATACATCATGCTAGGCATGAACGACTTAAACGTTGCTGGTATCGGCGGCGCTGTTTCAAATATGCAACAACTCTGTAGCAAAATTGAATCTGCAAACCCAGGCGTACTTATCTATATCCAGTCAATGACACCAATTACTAAAGCAAAAAATGGTACAAATGGCCGTATACTGAACAACGACAATATTCGCATATACAACCAATCTCTCTCAAGTATGGCAGCAGCAAACGGTTGGTACTTTGTTGACGTAGCATCTGTTATGTACACAGATGACGGATACCTAAAAGATGAGTATTGCGGCGATAATAGCGCCCAAGGCATGGGTCTCCACTTCTCAAGTGCAGGTTGTGGTGCTTGGTGCTGGTACCTCATGTACCACTGCTACGACCCAGCTTGGCAGGTATATACACTCACAATCAACTGTATTGATAGATCAACAGGTGGCGTTCTTAAAACTGTTTCTGGGGAAAAACATGCAGCTGGAGACTCCGCTACAATTTTCAGTCCAGAAATTCCTGGATATACTCCAGAGCAGGCATCACTGACCTACACATTTGGACATGGTGATTTCACTATTGATGCCTACTACAAAAAGAATCCACCACCACCAACAACAACAGAGGGCCCTACAGAACCTCCAACAGAAACCCCTACAGAGGATTCAACATCTGGGACAACTGAGTCAACTCAACAGACTGAGCCAACTACACCATAAGGAGATTGATTATGAAAAAAATTATTGCAGTTGTACTTTGCTTAACAATTGTATTTGCATTTACTGCTTGTGTTTCTAGACCAGTACAAACTGTTGAAGCAACAACCATTTCAGAAAAAAGTAATAGAGTTAGTACAAAGTCAGTTGCTGATATCTATATGGATATTGTTTCACTTGTAAAGAGTGATGATTTTTTGGAGGTTGATTCAGCAAGAATCACAGAACTCTATGATATCGAAGCCGGACTTGTAGCTGAGGCATATATAGCTACATTTACAATCCCTGATGCTGCTTTCCCTGGACAGATTGTTCTTGTTGAGGCTGTAGATGAGGCATCAGCAGAAAAGATTAAAGATAAGCTTGATGTTAAGCTTGCTGACATTAAGTCTCAGGCCGAGAGCTATGATCCTGTATCATCTAAACTCGCTGATGAATGTGAAGTTTTAGGCTCCGGCAAAAATGTTGCATTCTTCTTCACGGATAAATACTCAGATATGGAGAAAGCTTTCTTTAGCTAATTCTTAATACAAAACTAAACAAAGGTGGTGACATAGGTGATATTCTCTAGCATTACGTTCTTATTCTTCTTTTTAGTAATTACGATTGCTGTATATTACCTGTTACCACGCTCATTGAAAAACGGCTGGTTACTTTTAACCAGCTTGTTTTTTTATAGCTATGGAGAACCGGTATACATTCTCCTTATGGTCTTCTCAATAGTCGTAAACTATGTGATTGGACTTTTGATGGGCAAGTATGAAGGTAAGAAGAAACTGTTCTTAGTTATTGGCATAATTATCAATCTACTTCTCCTCGGTTACTTCAAGTATGTGGGCTTCCTAACTGAGACCATAAGTCTTCTTTTCACTAATGTAGCAGTTAAGACCGTTGCCCTACCTATCGGTATCTCCTTCTACACCTTCCAGATTATGTCCTACCTCATTGACCTCTACAGAGGCAAATGTGGGGCACAGAAAAACATAATCACATTCGGTGCATATGTAACTATGTTCCCTCAGCTTATTGCTGGTCCTATCGTCAGGTACAGGGATATTGAGTTACAACTTATGGAGCGCACCGAGTCGTGGGAGAAGTTCGGAAACGGTGTTCGCCTATTCACCGTAGGTCTTTGCAAGAAGGTGCTTCTTGCAAACACATTCGGCGAACTCTTTGACGAACTCGTAGGAGTCGGTGCCGGAGCGGGATTCGTTGGCCATATTGTGGCTATGCTTGCCTTCTCACTTCAAATCTACTTCGACTTCTCAGGATACTCAGATATGGCCCGTGGCCTTGGTAATATGTTTGGATTTGATTTCCTTATCAACTTCAACTATCCATACATCTCAAAGAGTATCTCAGAATTTTGGAGACGTTGGCATATCTCCCTTGGAACTTGGTTCAAAGAGTATGTATATATTCCACTTGGAGGTAATAGAAAAGGTACCTTTAGGACCTGCCTCAACCTCTTTATCGTATGGGCTCTAACAGGCCTCTGGCATGGGGCATCTTGGAACTTTGTACTCTGGGGTCTATACTACGGCATTTTGATTATTATAGAGAAACTCTTCCTCGGAAAAGTTTTAGAAAAGATTCCAGCATTCTTCTCTCACCTCTATGCTTTAGTACTCGTAGCACTTGGTTGGATGCTCTTCCAGTTCACAGATATGCATGAACTAGGCACATTCTTTACAGGATTCGCCGGAGGCGGATTCTCCACAGATGCACGATATCTCGTCCTCACATATCTGCCAATGCTTATAATCGGTATCCTTGCATCTCTTCCTATTTGGAAGAATGCATATGATAAATGGAAAGAAAAGAGATGGATGCCTTGGGCAGAGAGTATACTCGTAATACTTGCACTCCTTGTCTGCACAGCATCTCTCGTCACATCAACATACAACCCATTCTTATATTTCAGATTCTAAAAAGGAGCATAAAATGAAGAAGAAAATTCTACCTATAATTTTCTGTGCTTTCATTTTAATATTCTGTCTCCTCACCATAATCCTACCTAAGAGTGCCCGCTCCGCAAATGAGAAACGTGTACTTGCCACCTTCCCAGAATTCACTTGGGAGAACATTAAAAGCGGTAGTTTTATGAGTGACTTTGACACATATGTTGCTGACCACTTCGCATTCCGCGACAAGTGGGTCGGCCTCTACTCCTATGCGTCTTTAGCTGTCGGTAGAAATGGTGCAAATGATATCTATTCAGGAAAAGATGGTTATCTTATAGCTGCGCCAAAGGACTACAACACTGAACAAGTTACAGGCAATTTAACTAAACTCAAAACATTTGCAGATAACTGTGGAGTTACAAGCAAGTTAATGATTGTCCCTGAAGCCGGATACATTCTAAGCGGCAAATTACCATCACAGCATAAGGATTATTATGATGACAAGCTCTATAAAGCAGCTCAATCTTCTGGTTTAGATTTAATTGATCTTCGAAACACTTTTAAAGAGAATGCCAATTCGGTACAGCTATACTACAAGACAGACCATCACGTAACGTCTGAGGGCGCTCTTCTCATGTACAATGCGTACTGCAAATCTGTTGGTTTAACTCCTAAAAAATTTGCTTTGTCCGAGACCATATACGGTTTCTATGGCACATCATATTCAAAGAGTGGTCTCTGGCTTAAAAAGCCTGATACTATCCACATCTATTCATTGGCCGCTGATCCTTCAGATATTAATATTACTATCGATGGAGAGACATCAAATTCCCTCCTCTTTAGAGACAAGCTCTTAACTTCAGACAAATATGAAATCTTCTTAAATGGTAACCACGATTTAACTGTTATTGAAAACAATTCAGTGAACAACGGCAAACATCTCTTAATTGTTAAAGATTCATTCTCTCACTGCTTCACTACATTCCTTGCAGAGAACTATGAAGAGATAGTCTTAATTGATCTTCGATATTACAAGTTCGGTGGCTCAAAGCTAATTGATGAGTACGGCATAACAGATGTACTCTTCCTCTATGGGGCGGAGAACCTTGCGACATCAACTGACTTTGGCTGGTTGAACTTCTAAGTAAAAAAATAAGAGGTAGCTTTTTTCGCTACCTCTTTAATTTTTATCTTAGTTAATCTTTTCTGGGTATACGCCCTTTGCAACAAGATCTTTAAATGCTGCCTTAACAGCATCCTTGTCATCAGCATATGTTACGCCGAACCACTTGTCTGGAGTGTGGAGGATTTTAACGTCTGCCTCACCCTTTTCCACGAGTTCACCGATAACCATTGGGAGTAAATACTCAGCCTTGATATTGCCCTCTGGAAGGTTCTTTAAGAACTCTACAAAACCAGGCTTCAAAACATCAGAGATGAAGTCAGGACCGATACCCCACATATTCATTGAAACGAGTGTATCGTCTGGGTAGAAGTTGATGCCATTGTCTGTTCTAACAGCTGCCTTGCCATCAATCTTCTCAATGTTCTCAGTCTCAAGGATGTCTGTCATAAAGCCATCAGCATCTGCCTTACAAACACCGCGTGTTACACCACCGTTATCTGAAAGAGTATTGCGAAGTTCGAAACCTGCCATGCAGAAATGACGCTTATTGTCTGTTGTTGCGCCACCATTAACAAGCCAATCATGTACAACTTTGAAGCCCTGCTTGCCATAATAGTCATCAGCATTAATAACTGCAAACGGTTCATTTACAACATTCATAGCTGAGAGAATAGCCTGGCCAGTGCCCCAAGGCTTCTGACGCTCACCAACAGAGAATCCCTCTGGGAGGTCCTCCTTCTCCTGGAAAGCATATGCAACCTCAATCTTCTTTGCAATACGGTCACCAATTACTTCCTTGAAATCCTTTTCAAGGTCGTGACGGATGATAAATACTACCTTATCAAAACCTGCTTCAATAGCATCATGAATTGAGTAATCAATAATTATTTCGCCTGAAGGACCGAGTGGTTCCATCTGTTTGATGCCACCACCAAAGCGGCTACCAATACCAGCCGCCATAATTACTAAAGTTGTTTTCACTTGAGAACAGCCTCCTTCTTTTTCTTCTCTGCTGCTTTTTTCATAATATCATCATATTTAGTTATCGCATCATCTACGGTGCCGTCAAAGATAATCTTTCCGGCATCAAGCACCATACCACGTTTACAGAACTGCTGTGCCATAGTCGTACTGTGGGTTACAAGAAGCAATGTGACATTTTCATCCGCAATGAGCTTATTTACCTTGTCGAGGCACTTCTTTCTAAAAGTGGCATCACCGACAGAGAGAGCCTCATCGACGATGAGTATCTCTGGGCGTACATTGGCATTGATTGCGAAGCCGAGACGTGACTTCATACCACTTGAGTATGAACGGACTGGCTGATCAACATACTCGCCGATGTCCGCAAAGTCGATAATCTCTGGCTCAAGTGCTTTAATCTCTTCCTTTGAGAGACCCATTGTAGTACCGCGCAGGTAAATGTTTTCACGACCTGTGAGTTCTGGGTCAAAGCCTGCTGTCAGCTCAAGGAGCGCTGACACACGGCCATTTACAATAATCTCACCCTCGGTTGGGAAGCAGACCTCGGTGATCATTTTAAGGATTGTCGATTTACCTGCGCCGTTCTTACCGAGCAATGCAACCGACTCACCAGGATTTACTGTGAAAGATACACCCTTGATGGCGTCCTTAGTCTTAACCTTAACTCGCTTTGAGAAGATTGCTGCGAGTTTCTGTCTGTTTCCTGAGTAAAGTTTGTATCTCTTAGAGACGTTTTTAAATTCAATAATAGGTTCTGACATTTAAAAACACCTCCCTTATAATACATCCGGGATCTCTTTACGGAGTTTACGATAACTCCAAAGACCCAGGAGATACATCAAAAGAAGTTCTACTATAAAAGCACCAAACTGTCTTGGGTGTTCCCAGAACCAGTACTGACCCATAAATGATGCTCTAAAACCTGTTACCAAATAAGTAACTGGGTTAGCTTTAAGAATCAAACCTATTGTTCCACCGACCTCTGTTGAGTCCCAGAAGATTCCCGAACACCAAAGAACTGCAAATACAAATGAGCGAATGAGGTTTGAAAAGTCTTGAGAGATTGCAGAAATAGGTGCTGCAAAGAGTGCCCAAGATGTGAAAAATGCAAAAGTAAAGAATATGAAAATCAAAATTTGTAAGTAATAAATTGTTGGGAAGAAACCTAAGATAGCATAAATTATGACTACTATCACCATAAGTATTAAAGATACGACCATCTTTGACATACTTACAAAAGTTGGAATAGTTGAAACAGGGTATCTCATCTTAGTGATAAGATATCTATACTTTCTCATGCAATCTGTACCCTGAGTCAACATGTCGCTCATATAAAACCAAGGTACAAGACCTGTTATAAGCCACAAAAAATAAGGATAGCCATTAACGAGACCGTTCTTCTTAAAACCTACACTCATGGCAAACCAGTATATAAAAATTGTCACAACTGGTCTGATAACTGCCCAAGCCCAGCCGAGAGCTGAACCGCTGTAAGTTTTAACAAGGTCGTTTTTAGCCATCTTAAAAATCTGAGATTTATAAGTTTTGTGCTCAACGAATATTTCTTTAAATGTGCTCAGAATATACACCTCCAAGCAAATCAAATCTAACTCAAATATTATACTATTATTTCTTATATAAAACAAGACATCCACAGGATAACACTGTGGCTGTCTCATATATTTTATTATTTATTATTTCTCAGCTTTAACCTTTTCAAAATAAGCCTTTGTTTCCTTTGCAACAACACCGCCAAGAGCGATAAGAGCAACAAGGTTAGGGAAAGCCATAAGGCCGTTGAAAATATCTGCAATATTCCAAACAACGTCAAGCGCAAGGAATGGACCTGCAAATGTAAAGAGAACAAAGAGAATTCTAAAAATTACAACTGCCTTCTTTGACTTAGTTAAGTACTCAACGCAACGCTCTGAGTAATAGTCCCAACCAAGGATAGTTGTGAATGCAAAGAGTGCAAGGCAAACCGCAAGGAGTGTGTTTGAAATAACTGGTGACCAAGGAAGTGATGAGGACCAAGCGAGCTGCGTAACGGCAGCACCACGAAGTTGCTGAGCGTTTGAATAAGCACCGGTTACAATAATTGAAAGACCAGTCAAAGTACAAATAACAATAGTATCAATAAATACACCTGTCATTGAAACAAGACCCTGTCGTACAGGCTCTTTTGTCTGAGCAGCAGCTGCTGCAATTGGAGCAGAACCAAGACCAGCTTCGTTTGAGAAGATACCACGGCCGATACCTTTCTGCATTGCAAGTTTGATTGCAGCGCCGGCGAAACCACCAATAGCGGCCTGTGCTGAAAATGCACCAGCAAAAACAGCAACGATAGCAGCTGGAACAGCTTTGATATTGATAAGAATTACAACAATTGCAAATACGAAATAGAAGACACACATAAATGGAACAATCTTCTCTGCAACAGCAGAAATTCTCTTAATACCACCAATTACTACGAGAGCCACACATACTGTAACAACAATAGCAACAATTAAAGCAACAAGTGTGATTGGCTTTGAACCAATTGTAAAGAGAGTCTTTGATTCTGCAATATTATCAAAAGCTGAAACAATACCGTTGATCTGAGTCATTGTACCAATACCGAGAAGACCTGCAAGTGCTCCGAAAATAGCAAAGAGTTTTGCTAGCCATTTCCACTTTTCGCCCATACCTTTTTCGATATAAAGGAATGGACCACCAAGATAGTGACCGTCTTCAGTTTTTTCTCTATAAAGAACGGAAAGAAGACACTCGGCATACTTTGTTGCCATACCAAGGCAAGCAGCTACGAGCATCCAGAAAAGTGCACCAGGACCACCGACACAGATAGCAGTAGCAACACCTACGATGTTACCTGTACCAACCGTTGCAGAAAGAGCTGTGCAAAGAGCCTGGAAAGATGTAACTTCACCTTCGCCTTCTTCTTCGTTTCTAACCATGTACTTAAGAGCTCTACCGAGATGTAAGAACTGAACTGCGCCAGAACGAATTGTGAGGTAGAGACCTGCTGCGAGGATAAGACCAATAAGTGTCCAGCCCCATACAAAGTCATCAATGTTTGTGATGAGTTTTGAGAATGCTTCCATTTTTTAATTTCTCCCTTTTCTTTTTTTAAAATGAAAAATAAAAGCCGTAGTTATTCACTACGACTCTAGAGAGGAACTATAAGCAATTGTATTGCTCTGTCCTTTTGCCTGAGAGATTAACTGTGCGAATGAGCACAGCCGTACACCTTCGGCGCTCTACAGTGGCTTCTGCAGAGACTCTCCAGAGTCCAAAGTTTAACGATTTACCCCGCTAAACTATTGGCATGTACAAAATATAACATATGATATTCAAATATGCAAGAATGAGACTGACAAAATTGCACAACTAAATCTTTTAAAATTTGTAAGATTTGTTTAAGGTTGTTTTAAGCAACCAAGGTTATTATGTAGGTGCAGTAAGGGATTAGTCACCCCTTCACTCACTTTTTCATTTCATTTTCTCCTATTTTAATGGAAAAGCCACCGGCTCCCCACCGGTGGCTTTTTCCTGTCTATAATTTAATATTGATCTCTTCTTCTAATAGCTTTGACAATCGCAATAACAAACGATACGAAAAGGCTGAGAAAAAAGAATATTGCAAATGCAAGGAACGTAACTGAATATGCTCCAAAGTTTGGGCACATGGCTTGTTGCTCAACTGTAAGATAAGCCATATTATTCTTTGCAATAGTCTCAAATGAAGAATAATAAGACATTGTTGCAAGGCTTGAGAAACCACCAGCAACTCCAAGGAAGAGAGGTGCGAGCCAAACAAGGATGCTCTCTGACTTCATTGTAAAAATAATCTGCATAACCATAAGTCCAATAAGTGCAAGTCCCAAAATCAATGCTGGAACCCAAACACCTGTATACTGGCTGAGGAAAGCAGCAGGATCAACATTACCCTGTGTCATAATTATTCTCCTTTCAAGTAAGCTTCAAGTCTGTAAATCGGGAGACCTTCAGCTACAAATTTACTTTCATACTCTGTAACAATATTACCTTCAAAATCGCTGTTGTGCAAATCGAGGGATATATTCTTAAGAGCAAAACCACACTTTGTGAATTCCTCAATTGAGTATTCAAAGAAGTGCATGTTATCCGTCTTCTGATGAATCTCTGCACCAGGAACAAGTAAGTTCTTGTAAATCTTTAAAAAACGCTCGTTTGTAAGTCTATGTGTTGTGTAAGCCTTTTTAGGATATGGGCAAGAGAAGTTTAAGTAAATACCATGAATTGTGTGATCAGGAATGATGCACTCGAGGTACTCAGCTCCGCATTTTATAAAGCGGAGATTTTTTATTTCCTCTGCCTTTGCGTGCTCAGCAGCAGACACAATTACGTTGCTGACTTTCTCAACAGCAAGGTAATTATACTCTGGATGCTGCTTCGCAAGTTCGCAAGCGAACTGGCCTTTACCACAACCAATCTCAAGATAGACTGGATTATCATTACCAAAGAGTCCCTTGAAATTAAGGTATTCCTTCTTCTTCTTTGCAGTCTCAAAGTTTTTATCCTCTGAGATGAAAGTTAGAAGGTATCCCTCGCAAGCATCCAAGCGCTCATCAAGGTACTTCTTTTTTCTCATTCTCATTATTCTTCGTCCTCAAGAAATTCTTTATCGGAAAAGAGAGACTTAACTCCCTTAACAACCTTCGCAGCTCTGTCCTTACGTCTATACTGTCTACGGGCAATCTTCTTTGCTCCAGAATAAAAACTCATCGCTGTCATTGCTCCTGCTATGTTGAGCTTAACAAGATCGTTATTTGAAACGTAGTTGTAAACTTCGTTGTAGTTGATGTTAGAAATAAGTTGATATACAACATCACCAACACGCATTGCTTTAACCATATCGATAGTGCCCTGACCAAGAACTGAGTCATATGCGACATCGATGAGGTTTGCAAGTTCTGTGCGACCAAGACCTAAAACGTTGGTAAGAAAGTTTGCAAGAGTAATATCTTCAAGCTGTGAGACAACACCGAATAGGTAGTCTGTGAGCTTACTAGCTGCATCGTTTGCAAGGAAACGGTCAATTGCAGCCGCGATAGTTCCAGAGGCTGCCTCAGCAAACTTATCATTAAAAATCATAGATGCAAGTGTGCCCTCAGTTACAAGGCGCATGAGTTTTACAACTTCCTTTGTTGCATCCTGAATAATCTTGTCGCGATCAGCTTTCTCAGTGATAATCTTCTGTATATAGTCACGGAGAACATCCTTATACTTGCTTCTATCAACAAAATTAAGTCTGCCAAAAGTGAAATTGATAAGAGTATTGAGAGAGTACTTACTCATGAAGTCATAAACAAACCAGAGCACGCCTTTCTTAAACTGTTCACGTACCTGAAGTTTCTCGCAGACACTAACAGCTGTGCTCATGGCAAATGGAAGTGCCTCGTTGAGCGCAGTTCTTGAGATATCGGCAAGATATTTTTGAGAGAAAGGAAGGATTCCCTGTACTGGAATCTTTACGTTCTCTGTAATCTTAATTTCTGTTTTTGGTTGAATGAGTATTCGCTGAGTGATTGCACTGCCGGCAAAAGCAACTACGCCAACAGCTATAACATCAGGTGTGTACTTCTTACTTTTCTTAGACATAGTAAAATCTCCACAAAATAATATTACTAAACGATTATAAAAGGTTTACTCAAACTTATCAAGATTTTCATCAAGCATACATTTTCTAGTGATATGGACATAAACCGGATCCACTGAAATGAGCTCAAGCACCCTAGTTATGAGGATACTAGGGTTTACGCCAAATGTTGGATTGCTTGGAAGAGTCACCAAAATAGTGGTAATTTTATCTTCATCAGACCAAATTTTTACGTCTTTTATGTGACCTGTCAAGGCAATCTCCTTTACAACCTTCTGTTTTCCCTGCTTTCCGACCTTGGAAATCGTAAGATTCTCATCGGAAAGTTTCTCAAAAACCACGTTGTTAAAGGCCTTAGCTGACATCTTATCCTGCATAATCTCAATCTTATAACGTGAAAATGCAACAAGCTGCGCCTTAAGTTTTGGCTCCTTAACATCGATAATCTTAATATCCGGTGGCATAACTTTCATGAGCCTCTCTTTTACTTCTGAGAGTTTCATATTGTCATCACTCACACGGATATCAAGGATCTCCAAAAGACCTTCCATGCCGAGAGAAAGTGGCATTGCAAAATTCATATAAGGTCTTGGATTAAATCCCTCTGTATACCAGAGAGGTATTTCAGCCCTTGTGATTGCACGTGAGAAACAGCGCATTAGATCTAAGTGGGAGATGTATTTTGCATCTCCGGTCTTTTCAAAAAAGATTCTAGCATTTTGCACCGCACTCACCTCCATTCAAAGCTGATGCGCCGCAAGCAGCACACTGTATGCGGCAGTGGGACGTTGTCTCACTGCGTTTTGCCTTTTCGGACTCACGCATTAAGAACTCTTTGGTGATACCATAGTCGAGGTGATCCCAAGGCAAAACTTCGTCGTAGTCCCTACGACGATTCGCATACCACTCAGGGTCAACACCGCATGTCTTAAATGCTTCCATCCATGTATCGAACTTGAACTCCTCATCCCAGGAATCAAGTTTACAACCATTCTTCCATGCCTCAAGAATAACAGGACCGAGTCTTCTATCTCCTCTAGCAAATACTGCCTCAAGGAAGATTGTGTTAATCTTGTGGGCAGATAGATGAATGTGTGACTTTGGAACTCTAGTCTGATCATAGAGATAGTCACGCTTCTTTGTAAGTTCCTCCCTTGTGTCCTGTGGTTCCCACTGGAAAGGTGTGTGAGGCTTTGGAACAAAAGAAGATGCGCTGATATTAATACTGAGCTGTTTGCCCTTTGGTCGGTCCTCCATACGGAAGTACTCAGATACAATTCGTCTTGAGAGATTGATTATCTCCTCTACGTCCTCCTGTGTCTCAGTTGGAAGGCCGAGCATAAAGTAGAGTTTAACAGTGGTCCAACCGCTCTTAAAAGCGATACGAACTGTACTCACGATCTCATCTTCAGTGATGTTCTTGTTAATAGCATCACGGAGGCGCTGAGAACCAGCCTCTGGGGCGAATGTAAGACCACTCTTACGAATGAGTTTCATCTTCTCGACAAGCTCATCGGAAAAATTATCTACACGAAGGCTTGGGAGGCTGATGTTGACATTCTTTTCCTGCGTCCAGTCAATCATATCTGAAAGAAGTGGCTGGATTTGTGTATAGTCAGATGTTGAGAGTGAGATAAGGCTCACCTCATCATAACCTGTATTCTTAATTAAATTGTAGGCCTGCTCATTTATAACCTCAGGACTCTTCTCCCTAATAGGTCTATAGATAAAGCCTGCCTGACAGAAACGGCATCCACGAATACATCCACGGAATATCTCCGCACTTACTCTGTCGTGAACTATCTCAATAAAAGGTACGATAAACCTGTCTGGGAACGGGCATTTATCCATATCCTTTACGACACGTTTATGTACGACTGCTGGGGCACCGCACTTAGGCGTCACCGCCTCGATTGTGCCGTCAGCCTTATAACTTACATCGTAAAGGCTAGGCACATAAATGCCCTCAATCTTGGAAGCTGCGACAAGGAACTCCTCCTTGCTCTTTCCAGCTTCTTTATATTCTTTATAGAGGTCAAGGAACTCATTCATAAGTTCCTCACCGTCTCCAAGTTGGAAGACGTCAATAAAGTCACAGAGTGGCTCTGCATTTGAAGCACAAGGGCCACCTGCGATAACGAGATTCTTAAGATCATGCCTATCCTTTGCAAGGAGTGGAACTCCACCGAGGTCGAGCATGTTGAGTATGGTTGAGAAAGAGAGCTCATACTGAAGAGTAAAGCCGATAACATCAAAGTCAGTTAAAGGATCTTTTGACTCAATTGCAAAGAGAGGAATGTTATGCTCTCTCATCTGCTCTTCCATATCTGTAGCTGGTGCAAAAAAGCGCTCGCACCAAGCGTCGTCTCTATCGTTAATGAGCGAATAAAGAATCTTAAGTCCCAAGTGAGACATACCAATTTCATATGTATCAGGGAAACAGAACGCAAAGCGCAGAGAGACTTCATCTGCACTCTTCATAACGCTATTCAGTTCTCCGCCCGTGTAGCGACCTGGCTTTTGCACCAGCGGTAAAATCTTTTCGAGTTTTGCGTCCATGTTTTCTCCTTATTTAAGAGAAGGCATCTTGAAGAATATTCAAGATGCCTTTTGTCTTACTTATTTGCCTAATGTCTCTGGAGCACTTGTTGGCTGGATGGCACTGATGTAGTATGCCTTACCCTTCTCACGAAGAGTCACCTTAACATATTTGCTTGGAGTTGGCTCGACAATGTCACCATTTTCTGCCTGTTCAAAGCCACTACCTGAGAGATAAGCTACAGTCAAAATAACTGTATTGCTCTTTTCTGTAATATCAAGAACTTTAGGTGTGTATGTTGGATCAACACCTGTGATAGGAGCTTTATAAACTCCCTTTTCCTCGTCATAGACAAACTCAAATGCAGCTGATGAAACAGTCTGATGTTCAATCTCACGCTCAGCGCCGAAGAGTGAAATAAACTTAGCTTCAACGTCTGCTGCTGGATAAAGAATCAAACCATCTTCAACTTCATACTGGTCTGTTGTGACATCGCTCTTGATAATAGCCCAAACAGATGCCTCTATGAGCTGGCTCATATTTGCCTTTGTAATATCATCGAAATCATCGATATCGTTCATTACAACAGGTACAAGCATCTTCTGGAACTTCTGCATCTCAGCCTTCTTAGAAGCAGTTGCCTTTGCAGATACTGAATTTATGATTGTGATAATAATAAATACAATACCGACAATTGCAAGGAGAATTACCAAAATGCCAAGAGGCTTTGCCCATTTCTTATTTTCTTTTGGAGTACTCATAATTATTCCTCCTAATCTTGGAACTTATCTTCTGCCGCCTCTGCGGAAGTTGTTATTATTTCTTCTTGGTGGACGCTCGTCAGAGATGTCGTTCTCTGGAACTGCACCTTCTACTTCGATAAGAGCATCACGGCGAGAGAGATTAAGTCTGCCCTGCTCATCAAGTGGAAGAACCTTAACGATAATTTCATCACCGATCGTTACAACGTCCTCTACCTTTTCTGTTCTCTTAACATCGAGACGACTGATATGTACGAGACCCTCAACACCTGGTACGATTTCAACGAATGCACCGAAGTCCATAAGTCTTGTAACAACGCCCTTGTAAATAGCACCAACCTCTGGGCCATTTGCAATTGTCTCTACGATGAAGATTGCACGCTCAGCGTTGTCATAGTCAAGAGCAGATACGAATACCTGACCCTCATCATTGACGTCAACCTTACAGTCGCACTCAGCGCAGATCTTCTGGATAACTTTACCCTGCTTACCAATAACCTCACCAATCTTCTCTGGGTTGATTGTTGTTGTGAGCATCTTTGGAGCATACTTAGAAAGCTGTGGGCGTACCTCCTTGATACACTTGAGCATAATTTCATCGAGGATGTAAAGACGAGCTTTACGTGTCTTTTCAAATGCTTCCTTAATGATTTCTGGTGTAAGGCCATGAACCTTAAGGTCCATCTGAATAGCTGTGATACCCTTGTGTGTACCAGCTACTTTGAAGTCCATGTCGCCATAGAAATCCTCAAGACCCTGGATATCAACCATAGTCATGAAGTCACCATAAACGCCCTCATCGCCTGTGATAAGACCACAAGAGATACCAGCTACAGGAGCCTTAATTGGAACACCAGCTGCCATAAGAGCAAGTGTTGAACCACAGATAGAGCCCTGTGATGTAGAACCGTTTGATGAAAGTACTTCTGATACTACACGGATAGCATATGGGAATTCTTCTACTGAAGGAATTACTGGAACAAGAGCACGCTCAGCGAGAGCACCGTGACCGATTTCACGACGGCCAGGTCCACGTGATGGCTTTGTCTCACCTACAGAGTAAGATGGGAAATTGTAGTGGTGGATGTAGCGCTTCTCTGTCTCCTCATCAAGACCGTCAAGCTTCTGAGCGTCTGACATTGGAGCGAGTGTTGCGATTGAGAGAACCTGTGTTTGACCACGTGTGAACATACCTGAACCATGAACACGTGGGAGAAGGTCTACCTGAGCGTTAAGTGGACGGATCTCATCGATACCACGGCCATCTACACGCTTCTTCTCTTCCTTGAGCCAACGACGTACAACGTGCTTCTGAATGAGGTACATAATCTCATCGATTTTGCCCTCTTCCTCAGGGAATAACTCGTCATACTTCTCATGAACTGCATCGTAGATTGGGAGAAGTCTCTCATCACGAACGTTCTTGTCGTCTGTATCAAGAGCTGCTTCTACGTCTTTAACGCAGAATGTTTCAATTTCATCAAGAATTGCTGGGTCTGGATCATTTGATTCAAACTCAAACTTTGGCTTACCAATCTCTGCAACGATGCTGTTGATGAACTTAACAACTTCCTTGTTAACCTCATGACCAGCCATAATGCATTCAAACATCTTGTCCTCAGGAATCTCGTTACCACCTGCCTCGATCATAGCAACGAGGTCAGCTGTTGAAGAAACTGTGAGTTTAAGATCTGTCTTTGCTCTCTGTTCGAGTGTTGGGTTGATAACGATTTCGCCGTCAACAAGACCAACATCTACAGAAGAGATTGGGCCGTCCCATGGAATATCTGAGATAGCGATAGCTGTTGATACACCGATAGCTGCTGTGATTTCTGGTGAGCAGTCTGGGTCAACTGACATTACAGTTGCAACAACTGAGCAGTCATTTCTCATATCCTTTGGGAAAAGAGGACGGATAGGTCTATCGATACAACGAGAAGCAAGGATAGCCTTATCAGCTGCCTTACCTTCTCTTCTCTGGAATGAACCAGGGAAACGACCTACTGAGTACATCTTCTCCTCGTAGTCAACTGAGAGTGGGAAGAAATCTACGCCTTCACGAGGCTTTGCTGATGCTGTAACTGTGCAAAGTACAGATGTCTCACCGTAGTTTGCAAATACAGCTGCGTTTGCGAGACCAGCCATTTTACCTGTCTCAAGGCGAAGTGGTCTGCCTGCAAGAGTTGTTTCATAAACCTTGTAGTTTTCAAACATTTTACTTTACCTACCTTTTTATATTTTTCAGGGAGGCACAAGGTTTAGCAATAAATTAAACATCCGAATTTCGGGTCCTTAATTTACCGCTAACCCCTTTTGGGTGGCCTCCCAAATTTAACTAAATATTAGCCCTTAAAAAGCAATTTAAGGCAGATGACAAAGCTGTCATCTGCCCTTTTGTCTTACTTTCTAAGACCAAGTCTTGCAACGATTGAACGGTAACGTTCGATATCGTTCTTCTGAAGGTATGCGAGAAGGTTACGTCTGCGACCAACCATCTTGAGAAGACCTCTGTTTGAGTGGTAGTCATGTGGATGCTCCTTAAGATGTGCGTTAAGGTCGTTAATTCTCTTTGTAAGAACTGCGATCTGAACCTCTGGAGAACCAGTGTCGCCTTCGTGAGTAGCATACTCGGCCATGATAGCCTGCTTTTCAGCCTGTGTCATTGTTTTCACCTCATTAATTAATATTTATCCAAAATCCTAGCGTGTGGTAACGGTGATCAGCTATGCTGCATACGCCACACTCCAAGAAAAAGGGCTCGCTTATAGTAACACACTTTTATATAAAAGTAAAGATATTTTTATTACATTTTATTTCCGTCTGTTTTTTACTTTTTCAGCAATCTCTCTGACCTTCTTTTCATCCAATCCAATTTGAGTTTCAAGTTGTACAAGAGAATCAAATTTCTTCTCTGGACGAATGTAAGCGAGAAGTGCCACTTCAATGTATTTGCCATAGAGGTCGCCATCGAAGTCTAAGATGTGTGTCTCTACACCCGGCGCGTCATCCTCGTAGATTGTTGGACGAACACCGATGTTGGTTATTGAAAGATAACTCTTGTCACCGATAGTTGTCTTTGACATATAGACACCATACTTAGGTGTTACAAGGTTATCTGGGATTTTTTGATTAATTGTAGGTGCGCCAATATGACGACCTCTCTTGTCACCATCATTTACGATGAGTTTGAATGAGTATGGACGACCGAGCATTACATTTGCAAGTTCGATGTTGCCATTCTCGAGTGCCTGTCTGATACGAGTTGTTGAGACAGGTTCACCCTCAAAATCAAATTCAGGTGACATAGAAAATTCTATGCCAGCGTTTTCACAGAGTTTCTTCATTGTCTCTGCAGTGCCTTTGCTTTTTTTGCCGAAGGTGTAATTGAAACCACAGCAAACTCCAACAGCGCCCATACGCTTGATGATAATCTCATCGAAGAATTCTTCTGGAGACATATCCTTCATCTCAGCAAAATCAAGAAGGCAGAGTGTAACACCTGTCTTCTTAAAAGCCGCTGCGCGTGATTCCTTGTTGAAGAGGCAAACAGGTGTCTTTCCTGTGAGGGCACCTAGAGGATGCTCTTTGAAAACGAGAGCAAAAGGAACGGCACCAAGGCGCTTTGCCATATCAATGGCAGCATTGATAACTGTCATATGTCCTCTATGAAGACCATCAAAGTTGCCAAGTGCAACAACAGATGCCATATTCCCACTCCCTTCAAAAATGTTATATCTACTATCTTTCTTGGTATACTCTCCTGAAAATTAAGCTGCCTTTTTCGGTGTCAGTTTCACCTAAACCAATGAATTTTTGGTCCGGAGAGTAGATTCTGTAAAGTCCGTTTACTTTACAGCCTTTGATTCTATCGAGATTTAAGTCGCCACCATTCATAAATCTATGTGCCTGTGCATCACTGACAGATAACGTAGGATAAGCATTTAAAGCCTCTTCTACACTTATCAAGTACACTGATGGATCAGCCGCATTTTCCAGTTCATCAAGGGTGACAGTATTTGAAATTTCAAAGCCCGCTCCAACTGTTCTCTCAAGAGAAGTCATAGTCGCACCACATGAGAGGTCACGACCGATATCGTCAATCAAGGTCCTGACATATGTGCCAGATGAGCATTCGATATCGAGTATATACTCGTTTGGCTCTGATTCTGCAGTTATGTCGAGACGACTAATTGTGACAGGTCGTGGTTCGCGCTCAACCTCAATACCCTGGCGGGCAAGCTTATAAAGCTTGACGCCGTCCTTATTGAGCGCCGAGAACATCGGTGGGACCTGCATTATGTCGCCTTTATATTTCTCTGCGACAGACAAAACGTCCTCAAGGGATGCATTTACTTCGCTTTCGCTCTGCACTGTGCCCCAGATATCAAGCGTATCTGTGGTGATACCTAGGCGCATCTTTGCAGTATAGCGTTTCTTAGAGTCAGGCAAAAATTCCAAAAACCTAGTAGCACCGCCAAGCATAATTGGTAGTACACCAGTTGCCATTGGATCAAGCGTGCCACAATGGCCAGCCTTCTTCTCTCCCATTATACGACGCACTTTGGCTACGCATAAAAAGGATGTTATATCCTCTGGCTTATAGAGATTAATAAATCCTGTCATATTACTTCAACTCTGTTTCAATAAGAGCGATCATCTTTGAAAGTACGTCCTCCTCTGTGCCAGCATCAGCATCACAGCCAGCTGCACGCATGTGGCCACCACCACCGAAGGCGCTACAGATCTTTGCGGCGTCAAGTGGTTCGTGTGTACGAAGTGAGAACTTAAAACCACCCTGTGGTTTCTCTTTCATTGTAATGCCGCAGAGTGCGCCTTCTACCTGGCGCGACATAGCAGCAATTGCATCACACTGGTCTGGAGTCGCGCCAGTGCGTGCAAACATCTCATTAGTAACCTTGAGCGCGATAACTTTGCCATCACAGAATGTTCTCATTCCAGAGAGAGTCTCTGAAAGAAGATTGAAATATTCCATTGGCTTAGTCTCAAACATCAAAGCATTGATATTTGCGTTATCAGCACCGAGGTCAATAAGTTCAGCACCAACACGGTAGCATTCAGAAGATGCATTTGAATATCTGAAGCAACCAGTGTCAGTTGAAAGTCCTGTGTAGAGTGCAGTTGCAACGTCAGGTGTAATCTCTACACCCATCTCTTTAAAGATTCTAAAGAGTGTGAGTGCCGCAGCACCGTCATCTGCGCAGAGGTATAGTTCCTTTGCATATCCCACGTTTGTACCGTGGTGATCAATGCAGAGGTCAACCTTGTCGCCATAGAGCTCATCGAGTTTTCCAAGGAGCTTATTATCTGCAACATCAACAGCAACTATATATTCTGGTTCGAAATCCTGTGGTTCAAGGTTCTCAAAGAGATAGTTGTATCTCTTTGGAACGACGTCTCCATTTATGACGTTGGCGCGTTTGCCAAGTGCTCTGAGCACACGGCAGAGAGCAACGCCACAACCGAGCGTGTCGCCGTCAGGATTCTTATGTGTAAGGATGAGAACATCTTCTGCACCGTTTAAGAGTTCAATAACTCTCTTCATATCAATGTTCATCTGTCGCCTCCTGAAACCTGGTTGAGTTTCTTGAATATTTCCATACCCTGCTCAACTGAATCATCAGCAATGAACTTGAGTTCAGGTGCCTTACGAAGGTGGAGATTTTGGCCAACTTCACGGCGGATGAAGCCTGAGGCACCGTTGAGTGCCTTAGCTGCTTCAGTAGCACTCTCAATACCTTTAAGGTCACTGATGTAAACCTTAGCATATGAGAGGTCGCCTGATACTGTAACTCTAACTACAGTGAGAAGTTTGCCTGCAACACGAGGATCTTTAATGTCACCAAGGGTTGCAATAATCTCACGTTTGATGTCCTCAGCCACTCTATCTTTATTATGTCCTGGCATAAGGATTCCTCCCTTAGTCTTCTCTGTATTCCTCTGTAATGAAGGCCTCGAAGATATCGCCTTCCTTAATATCGTTAAACTTGTTGAGACCAATACCGCATTCGTAACCAGATGCAACTTCCTTAACGTCATCCTTGAAGCGACGAAGTGAGCTCATCTCGTCCTCAGCGATAATGATACCATCACGTACTACGCGAATCTTAGCGTTACGAACGATTTTACCATCAAGTACATAAGAACCTGCGATTGTACCTGCAGAAGAGATCTTAAATACGTTACGTACTTCTGCACGACCGATATCAACGTCTCTGAACTTAGGTGCAAGCATACCCTTGATAGCAGACTCAATCTCTTCAATGCAGTCATAGATGATTCTGTAGCAACGAATGTCTACAAGATCACGTTCTGCCATTACTACTGCTGCTGGGTCTGGACGTACGTTAAAGCCTACAATGATAGCATTTGAAGCGTTAGCAAGCATAACATCAGACTCTACGATACCACCAACTGCACCGTGGATAACCTTAACACGAACTTCCTCGTTAGAGAGCTTTTCAAGACTCTGACGAACTGCTTCAACAGAACCCTGAACGTCTGCCTTTACGATGATGTTGAGGTCTTTAAGTTCACCCTCTTTAAGTGAAGCAAAGAGGTTATCAAGAGTAACCTTCTGCTGAGCACCCCAGAGTTCTTCCTTGAGCGCTGACTTTCTCTGTTCAACGAGTTCACGAGCAAGACGCTCATCTGATACTGCGTCGAATGTATCGCCAGCCTGTGGAGCTTCCTGAAGACCTGTGATCTCAACTGGGATAGCTGGACCTGCTTCCTGAAGTTCCTTACCGTTTTCGTTTGTCATTACACGAACACGGCCGACTGCTGTACCAGCAACGATGATGTCACCAGTGTGAAGTGTACCGTTCTGAACAAGGAGTGTAGCAATTGGACCACGGCCCTTATCAAGGCGTGCCTCAATTACAGAACCCTTAGCTGCACGGTTAGGGTTAGCCTTGAGTTCAAGTACTTCTGCTACAAGAAGAACTGATTCAAGGAGTTTATCAAGATTCATACCAGTCTTAGCTGAAACAGGAACACAGATTGTGTCACCGCCCCACTCCTCTGGTACGATTTCATGCTCAGTGAGCTGCTGCATAATTCTATCAACTGTTGCACCTGGCTTATCCATCTTGTTGATTGCAACGATGATTGGAATATCAGCTGCCTTAGCGTGGTTAATAGCCTCGATTGTCTGTGGCATGATACCGTCATCTGCAGCAACTACAAGGATTGCGATATCAGTAGCCATAGCACCACGTGCACGCATTGCTGTGAAAGCAGCGTGACCAGGAGTGTCGAGGAATGTAATCTTCTGACCGTTGATCTCAGTTCTGTAAGCACCGATTGCCTGTGTAATACCACCGGCCTCTGTGTCAGTTACAGCTGTGTGACGGATAGCATCGAGGATAGATGTCTTACCATGGTCAACGTGACCCATAACGCAAACTACAGGGTCTCTTGGCTCAAGGTTTGTAGCGTCATCTTCTGTGTCGTCAATGATACGGTCTTCAATTGTAATAACAACTTCCTTCTCAACCTTAGCATCGAACTCACCAGCGACAATCTCAACTGTATCAAAGTCGAGCATATCGTTGATTGATGCCATCTGGCCAAGAGCGAAGAGCTTTTTAATAACTTCAGCAGCAGTTGCGTGAAGAAGTTCAGCTACGCCACCAACTGTAAGTCCCTCTTCTGGAACTGTGATAACGAGGTGCTTCTTTTTACGCTCTGCCTCAATTCTCTTCATACGATCAGCTTCGGACTCACGCTTCTTAGAGCGCATGCCCTGCTGCTTTCTGTACTGCTTAGACTTCTGGTTAAGCTTTTGCTTACCCATATTAAATCTATCATTACGAGCATTGCCTGAATCGCCTGAGAGACGGTCATATTTTTCATTGTATTTCTCAAGGTCAACATTCTGAGAACGTGTGTCGATTGTACGAGCCTCACCCTTTGTACGAGCCTGTACATAAGTGTCGTCTGCCTTCTCTTTCTTCTTGAAAGGATGCATGTTGCTCTCAGATTTTTTCTTGAGTGCTGCCTCTACGTCAGCATCTGACTTCTTTGTAGGAATCTTCTCCTTCTTTGCAGGAGCAGCCTTTTCCTCAGCCTTAGGAGCTTCCTCAGTTTTCTTTGTAGGAATCTTCTCCTTCTTTGGCTCTGCCAGAGGTGCTTCCTCAGTTTTCTTTGTAGGAATCTTTTCTTTCTTCTCTGCAGGTGCAGCCTTCTCTTCCTTCTTAGGCTCTGCCTTTGGAGCTGGCTGCATTGCAAAGTACTTATCAAAGCTCTCTACCTGATTATTCTGAGTGTAATATTCAAAAGCATAGTTGAGCTCTTCAGGAGTCAATGTAGACATTGTCTTCTTAGGAGCATCAGGGAACTTTTCATTAAGAACCTCAACAAGCTCTTTACTTGGTTTATCAAAGTCTTTTGCGACTTCATTTAACTTAATCTTTATCTCCATTAAACGTTTCCTCCGCATATCTCAATAATCTTTTTCGCAAAGCCGATATCATCAATCGTAAATACTGCCGCTCTTATGCCTGCTGCAGCGTAAAGGTCATCTTTGGTCACTGGAATCTCAATGAGTTCAATATCCCTGCCTTCATACTTTGTCGTGCGGTCAAACTCTTCTTTTAGTCTGTCCGATGCATCACTGCACAAGAAGCATGCTTTTGCTTTGCCTTTTTGTATACTCGTGAAAGCCGCGTCGTGTCCTGGCGACAATTTGCCAGCTCTTCGCGCGAGACCGAGCATATTGAAGAATTTCTCATCCATTAAGCTCCGCCTCCAGTTTTGAGTACACATCATCGGGAATCTGCATCTTGAACTCGCGCTCGAAACGACGCGCTTTCTTTGCCTTCTCGAAGCACTCCGTGGACTTACAGATATAAGCACCACGTCCTGGAGCCTTACCGCTAAGGTCTAAAGCAATATTTTCATCTTTACTTTTAACTACCCTAACAAGGTCTGTCTTTGGTTTCATTTCCATACAACCAAGACAACGTCTCTCAGGTACTTTCTTAGGCATCAGATTCACCTTCCATTAAAATTAAGCCTCTTCTGGGCCCTCGTAGAAACCGCTTTCTGGATTAATGTCAATTTTCCAGCCAGTAAGTTTAGCTGCAAGTCTTGCGTTCTGACCCTTGTTACCAATAGCGAGTGAAAGCTGTGTATCAGGAACGATTACCTTGCATGATTTTTCCTCGAGTGAGAGGATGTCAACACGAACAACATCTGCAGGTGCTAAAGCTGCACCAACGAAGAGTGCTGGGTCCTCTGAATAAGGAACGATATCAATCTTCTCACCACAGAGAAGGTCAACAACCTTTGCTACACGTGCGCCACGTGGGCCAATGCAGGCACCAACTGCGTCAACGTTTTCGTCTGCGCTGTAAACTGCAATCTTTGTACGTGAACCAGCCTCACGTGATACTTCCTTAATTTCAACAGTACCATCAGTAATCTCTGGAACCTCTGTCTCAAAGAGTTTACGAACAAGACCTGGATGTGTACGAGAGATCATAGCCTTAGGGCCCTTCTCTGTCTCACGTACATCAACAATAAATACCTTGATGAGGTCGCCATCTGAGAGCTCCTCACCAGGGATCTGCTCTGAGTGTGGAAGGAGTGCTTCAGCCTTACCGATTTCAAGTGTTGCATTACCAGTCTTTGGATCAACAGTTAAAACCTTAGCTGTAACAATCTCCTGATTGTGGCTTTGGAATTCCTGCATTGTCTGTCCACGCTCTGCATCACGGATACCCTGACGGATAACGTGTTTTGCAGTCTGAGCAGCAATACGGCCAAAGTCCTTAGTATCGAGTGGGATTTCAATGATGTCGCCAGCCTTAGCATTCTTCTTATACTGATGAGCTGCCTCAACAAGAATGTCCTCGTCCTCGTCAACTATCTCTTCTACTACGTTCTTTCTAAGATAAACATTGAGTTCCTGCTTATCTGGATTGATGTCACAGAAAACTATGTCTTTACCGTTGTACATACGTCTTACAGATACAACAAGTGCATTCTGAATCTTCTCATAGAGAAATTCAGCTGGGATACCTTTTTCCTTTGCCATCATTTCAACGGCCAAAAAGAATTCTTCATTCATTTTTCTATATTCCACCTTTCGATTATTTACATGTCAAAGTCGTCTGCTTTTACAAACGAAGCTTCTTTTTTATTAAAAACAATAGACTTACCATCACTTGATTCAAAAGTGATGTTGCCCTTGTCATAATCCTTAAGGATTCCCTTAAACTCACGTACACCATCAACAGGTCTGATGAGTTTAACCATTACCTTTTCGCCAACATAAGCTGCGAAATGTTCATCTGTCTTGAGTGTTCTCTCAACACCAGGTGATGAGACCTCAAGGCAATAGCTACAATCAATTGGATCTGCAGCATCGAGTGGACAATCAACAGCGTGTGATAAATCAACACAGTCGTCAATTCCTACTCCGCCCTCTTTATCGATGTAGATTCTAAGATAGTGGTCTGCACCCTCTTTTACGAATTCAACATCCCAAATACTAAGGCCTAATTCTTTTGCATAAGGTTCAACAATTTCTCTAACTGTTGTTTCAACTTTACCAGCCATAAAAACCTCCTTACAAAATCAAGAGAGCGGCTCGTCTGAGCCACTCTCAACAATAAACTTATTAACTTAACATAACGCATTCTAACACTTATATAATGTAATGTCAATATAATTTATTATTAATAAGCGTTACCCCACATTACCATATGCTTTGCTGGCTTACCGCAGCAGACACACTTGTCATCGAGATTCTCCTGGTTGAATGGGATGCAGCGTGAACCTACGCCAGTCTCCTCTTTAACCTTGTCCTCACAAGCTTCGTCGCCACACCACATGGCCATTACAAGACCGTCGCCATTTTCAGCGAGTGCAGCTTTAATCTCATCAATGCTTGTGCACTTGTATGTCTTCTTATCGCGGTTAGCAATAGCCTTCTCCCAAAGACCATCACGAACTTCCTGAAGTTTCTGTGAGATAGCATCAGGAAGGTTATCAAGTGATACTACTGTCTTCTCTCTATTATGACGAGTTACAAGTACACACTGATTAGCTTCGATGTCACGTGGACCAATTTCAAGACGAACTGGAACACCCTTCATCTCATACTCTGAGTACTTCCAACCTGGGCTGTTTTCGGAATCGTCAAGCTTAACTCTGAAGCTCTTTGAGAGCTGAGCCTTAAGCTCATTAGCCTTTTCGAGAACGCCTTCCTTATGCTGTGCAACAGGGATAATAACTACCTGAATCGGAGCAACAGCTGGTGGAAGAACAAGACCGTTGTCATCACCATGAGTCATGATAATTGCACCGATTGTACGAGTGGTGAGACCCCAAGATGTCTCATGAACATATTCAAGTTTGTTTTCCTTTGACTGGAACTGAATACCAAAAGCCTTTGCAAAGCCGTCACCGAAGTAGTGGCTTGTTGCTGCTTGAAGTGCTTTACCGTCGTGCATAAGTGCCTCGATACAATATGTCGACTCGGCACCTGCGAACTTATCAGACTCGGTCTTCTGTCCACGCACTACTGGGATTGCGAGATCCTTCTCATAGAAGTCAGCGTAGATGTTGAGCATCTGCTCTGTCTCTGCAATAGCCTCCTCAGCTGTAGCATGAACTGTGTGACCCTCCTGCCAGAGGAACTCACGTGAACGAAGGAATGGACGAGTTGTCTTTTCCCAACGTACTACTGATACCCACTGATTATATAGCTTTGGAAGGTCTCTATGTGAATGAACAATATTTGCAAAGTGTTCGCAGAAGAGTGTCTCAGATGTAGGTCTAACGCAGAGGCGCTCCTCAAGGAGATCGTTACCACCATGAGTTACCCAAGCAACTTCTGGTGCAAAACCTTCTACGTGATCCTTCTCCTTCTGAAGAAGACTCTCTGGGATGAACATTGGCATGCAAACATTCTCATGTCCTGTCTCTTTGAAATATCCGTCGAGAATTCTCTGGATATTCTCCCAAATAGCGTAACCGTATGGACGAATAACCATACAGCCCTTTACGCTTGTATACTCAACAAGTTCTGCCTTCTTGCAGATGTCTGTATACCACTTGGCAAAGTCCACATCCATAGATGTGATATCTTCAACCATCTTTTTCTGATCTGCCATTATAATTCTCCTTAAAAAAAGCCCACGTCACAAGAACGTGGGCGATAAATCTGCAATTTAGATGTTTGCTTCAATGAATTTAACTGCGTCGCCGATTGTTCTCATATTCTCAATAGCTTCATCGGGAACTTCAATTTCAAACTCATCTTCGATAGACATAACAAGGTCAACAACATCAAGGCTGTCAGCGCCAAGATCTTCAATAAGAGCTGAATCAATAGTAATATCATCTTCACTGAAATCAAGCTGTTCAGCAATAAGTGCTCTAATCTTTTCAAATACCATAAATGTATTCCCCCTAAAGCCGTGATGGCTTCAAATTTAGTACGTTTACTATGTTATTTATTTTTAATAGTTTTGTCAACATATAAAACAAAAATAAAAAAAACGCCGTCAAGCGACGGCGTTTTCAAGGATTATTTCTTATTTCTTCTTAGGATCTGGAACTACCTTTGCAAGAGCAGCGATGAGATACTTGTAACCAGCATCGATGATCTTTGCAGGAATAGGATCGATAAGGCCAAGATACCAAGTGTTCTTGCACTTGTAGTTAACCTTAGGATTCTTAGAGTTAATAGCCTCAAGAACTGTATCTGTAAGGTAATGCATCTCGTTTGGATGAGCCATAGCAACTGTCATCATTGGCTTCATAACCTTAAGTACATCTCTGTAGTACTCTGTCTTATCAAGAATCTTCTGATAACCATCTGTAGCCTGACCGTGCATGCCTGTCTTGAATGAACCTGGCTGAATCTTAATTACCTTGATACCAAGGAAGTTAAGCTCACGACGAAGGCCAATTGTATAAGCCTCAACAGCATACTTAGAAATAGCGTATGGTGAGTTGAATGGCTGTGGCTGCTCCCAACCACACTCTGATGAGAAGTTGATGATTCTACCCTTGCAAGCATTTACAAGTGGGAACATAGCCTTGTTAACACGAACCATACCAAGAAGGTTAACGTTAACGATCTTCTCAACTACTGCTGCTGGGTCGCCCTCGATGAGTGAGTCCATTGTGTGGATACCTGCGCAGTTTACAACTACGTCAAGGTGATCTGTGTACTTTTTAATTTCCTCAGCTGCAGCGAAGCACTCTTCCTGTGAAGAGATGTTGCAGTGAATTGGAATAACGTTCTCTGAGCAACGAGCAATGAGGTCATCACAAGGAGTTCTGTTGTAACCAGCAAAAATTGTCCAACCACCTTGCTTGTCAAGTGCCTCTACGCAAGCACCTGAAATACCGCCTGCTGCGCCTGTAAATAATGCGTATTTCATTTAAAGGTCCCCCTTAATATTTTTTGCAGGTTAATTATACACTCCTGTTTGTACATTATCAACAATAAGTACAAATAAAATCACAAATGACGTAGCTACGGCGTTTTTAAATATTATCTCAAAAATATTTGAACATGTAAAAGTTTATGTCTTTACAGCTCGCGACTTTTTAACAAGAATTTTTCAAAGCTGTGGAAAAATTCATTTTTTATTCCAAATTAGAAAAATA
>R26__coassemble_184_pt1 | contig 42973 bp, 41 predicted proteins | sample R26__metabat2_low_PE_056 | metagenome-assembled genome bin R26 | reverse complement strand
AAGATCTAACTATAAAACCCGCAGTCTTATGGCTGCGGGTTTTTAAAAAGATTGGTATTGTTATGAGAAATAAAATTAATCATATTATTTATACAGTTCTCCAACTCACTTGGGGTATAAATCAGAATATTCTTGGTATTCTTTTATTCTTAATCTTAACTGTTATTAATCCAACACGTAAGAGAATGTATTACCACGGTGCCATCGTTTCATACTGGAAGTTCCCGTTCTCAATGGGTCTCGGCATGTTTATCTTCTTTGGTCACTGGCAGCAGAATGAGGAATATGCAAAGCAGGTACTTGTTCATGAATACGGCCACACAATTCAGTCTATCATTGTAGGTCCATTCTTCATGCACGTAGTTGGTCTTCCAAGCTCAATCTGGGCTTCCTTACCAATATTTGAGAAATGGCGTAAGGAAGGAAGATACACCTACTTTGATCTCTTCTGTGAGCGCTGGGCAAACTATGAAGGCGAGAGAATTTTAGGTGAACCAGCAGTTCGCGAGAGATTGACCGATAAACCAGATCAAAAATAATATATCAATTATAAAAGGCTTAGAGTTTTTTACTCTAAGCCTTCTTTTTTATTTAGTTTGCTCTTTATTTTTCTTTTCTTCTTCTTTGAAAGCTTCAAGATGAGCTTTAGTTGTTACAGCCTTACTGTAGTCCACTGGTCGCTCTGGAACTTTTACTACTACCTGATAATCGTCTTCGTAGATGATTTCACCTGGTGAGTTTGTATATACAACATAGAAAGGATGGTTATATTTCTCAAGAAGCCACATTGCTGGGTTCATGAGTTTCATCATCTCTTCTGTATTTTCAGTTTTGAAGAAGCAAACTACCTTTTCAGTTCCGTTACACATTGGAGGGAAAGGAAGAATCTCAGCAAACCACTGATCTATCTCTTCAAAAAGACTGGCATCCTCCTCATCCATAACATCATCACGGATGAGCTGCCAGCACATGCTGAAAACGCCCTTCTCATATTCTGTATTTGCTGCAAGTTCACGACCCTGAATTCTAACATATTTAAAATTCATTCTAACGTACCAACTTTCTTGTTTCTTCTTTCTGGTCTCATATTTTCAACTTACTTATTAATGAAGTATAGTCCAACAAGACAAATGAGGATGCCAATAATTTTATCCGCTGTGATCGCCTCTTTAAAGAAAAAGTAACCAACAAGTATAAGGATAATAGCAAGAACAGCACTTTGAGCGATGCTCAAGATACTTATCTCCCAACCTGCTTTATAAGCAAATATAGCACCCACCTCAAGGCCAACAACAGATACACCGAGCAAAATTGTTGCCCAGTTAATGTGTGTGAGTTGCTGCGAAATTGTAAGTTCCTTATTTCCGATTGTGAAGTAAAGAACAAGAGATATTACTGCAGCAATAAGGTATGTAATTACCATTGCGATAAATGTGTCTATCTGTTCAGGAAGTTTCTTTGCTGTAACTTGATAGCACACATTTGAAAGGATTAGCACCGTTATTGGCCAAAGGTAACTGAAAGTCATTTCGTTACTCCTTAAAGTTTATAAAGGATATCTTCCATAAGTTTGAAAGCTTTGTTTGCAGAATTTGTAACATTTGTATTGAAGTCTCCACCGTCACCATCAAATGTATCACTAATGCACTTGATCGAAAGACACTTAACACCGTTTAAGAAACAAATTCTTGCGATTGCTGCAATCTCCATATCACAGATGTTTGCACCGAGATTGTTTAAGTTAATCTTATCCTCTGTAAGATATACAAAACGATCACCTGAAGCATCTACAGCATCTTTAAGCTGTGGATAGAGGGACTTTGCAAAATCGATAAGGCCCTTATCGAGAGGAATGAATTCGTCCTCGAATTCCTCGTACTGATGAAGTTTAACAGGGTCAATTGGAGATACATCATAGTCGTGGTTTATTGCCTTTGTTACTACGAAGAGGTCGTCAACTTTGAGTGATCTATCAAGGGCGCCTGTAACACCGAAGTTGAGAATGGTCTCGCAGCCGAATCCTGTAATGAGGAGCTGTGTTGCAGCTGCAGCATCAATCTCACCATAGCCAGATTTAACAGCATATACTTCGTTGTCATTTACCTTAGTCTTGTAAATTTCCCTATTATTGAGGTTTAATGTTTCAATTTCAAAATCACTCTCAAGGAAGCTCTTAAGTTCTCTTGCAATTGCAATAACTATACCTATTTTCATATTGACCCTCCTAGTTCTTAAGGCTCTGGATTGGGGCAGGGATTCTGCCACCACGAGAGATCATTGTATCTGCTGATTTCGGATTAAGTTTCATAATTGGTCCGCTACCGAGAAGACCACCGAAGTCGAGTTCGCCGTCTGTCTGTCCCACAGCTGGGATTACACGAACGGCTGTCGTCTTGGAGTTGATCATGCCGATGGCAGCCTCGTCTGCGATGATGGCCGAGATTGTTGAGGCAGGCGTGTCGCCTGGAATAACAATCATATCGAGGCCTACTGAACAGACCGCTGTCATTGCCTCGAGCTTTTCAAGGCAGAGGCAGCCGGAGCGGGCAGCGGCAATCATACCAGCATCCTCTGATACTGGAATGAAGGCACCTGAGAGACCACCTACAGCAGAGGATGCCATGACGCCGCCCTTCTTAACGGCATCGTTGAGCATAGCGAGAGCTGCAGTTGTACCGTGTGTACCACACTGTTCAAGACCAATTTCTTCAAGTATATATGCTACTGAATCGCCAACTGCAGGTGTTGGAGCAAGTGATAAATCAACGATGCCAAATGGAACACCGAGCATCTTTGACGCCTCTTGACCTACGAGCTGACCCATACGAGTAACTTTAAAAGCAGTCTTTTTAATAAGTTCAGCAACTTCGTTAAGTGGAGCATCTTTCGGAAGTTTTGCTAGTGCAGCGCGAACAACACCAGGGCCTGAAACGCCGACATTGATTACGCAGTCAGCTTCACCCACGCCGTGGAATGCACCTGCCATAAATGGGTTATCCTCAACAGCATTGCAGAATACTACAAGCTTTGCTGCGCCGATACAATTCTTATCTTTTGTAAGTTCAGCAGCCTCTTTTACCTTCTCGCCCATCAAAGCTACAGCATCCATATTAATTCCCGCTCTTGTAGAGCCAATATTTACTGATGAACAAACAAGGTCTGTCTCTGCAAGTGCTCTTGGAATTGATTCAATAAGTTCTTTATCTCCTGCAGCAAAGCCCTTTTGCACAAGTGCACTGAAGCCACCGATAAAGTTTACACCAACAGTCTTTGCAGCCTTATCAAGTGTCAAAGCATACTTTACTGGATCTCCACCTGAAATACCTACGAGCATGGAGATTGGTGTAACTGAAATTCTCTTATTTACAATTGGGATACCATACTTTCTCTCAATTGCCTCACCGACAGAAACAAGGTCCTTTGCTTTTTCACAGATTTTTTCATAAACCTTCTCGCAGGACTTATCGATATCAGTGTCTGCACAATCAAGGAGAGAGATACCCATTGTAATGGTTCTAATGTCTAAGTTTTCATCTTGTATCATGGTTATGGTTTCCATGATATCAGCCAAATTAAGCATTACTTATCTCCTTAAATTCTGTGCATTGAGTTAAAGATATCCTCATGCATTACGTGAACAACCATCTCAGGGACAGCGTTCTTAATATCCTTTTCGAGCTCAGCAAGTTCACATGTCATCTTGTCAATCTCGATAACCATAACCATGCAGAAATAGCCGTCAAGAATAGACTGTGTTACATCGCTGACATTGGCATTCCTTCCTGCACAAGCAGAAGCTGTTTTTGCAAGAATACCTACCATATCTTTTCCTATTACTGTTACGACTGCTTTCATCTTTTTGCTCCTTTATTTTCTTCCTCTCTGAGGAACATATCTCGTCTTCTTTCTCTTATTTAAAACTATTGCCACAACAATTAGTCCAACAAGTACTACTGCAATCATGATAATTATTGGAAGAATACGTGTATTATCTGCCAGGCCTTTTGCTGGTTCTGGTTCTAAAACTTCTCCAGTTGCTGGCTCCGGCTCAACATATACATTGAGACTTGTGTAATCCGCTTTGTATGAATAACCACATTCTTTACAGGTGTAGGTTGCATAGCCATAGCTACCTTCTGTAGGCTCTGTAACTTGTTTATCATAATCCTTTGTGGCACACATATCAGGATAGAGATCTTTGCTGTAATCCTTAGTTTCTCTTCTCTCAAAACCAGTGATATCATTTCCGTTCTTTGTAAGTGTCCAACTCATGATCTCACCGATGTCGCCTACACAGTAAGCACGGCGGTCCTTGTTATCCTCAAAGAAATTGATGAAGCCTGTAACCTTGTTGTTATCAACGTGGCCACTGTACTTAACTCCACCTGGGAGGATGTACATACCACCGATACCACCATCATGGACATATCCATGATCTGATGTGTATCCAGCAATATTGATAGTACAGTTTGTTATATCTGGGTAACCATTAGCATATGCGCCACCCATAAACTGCTCATCACGGTTAACTTTATCTGTATCAACATTTACGAGTGTTACATCCGCAACGCAGTTGTCAACCTGTCCCCAGCCATAGCCGATGATTCCGCCGACACCAAATGATTTACAAGCTGTTGTGAGTGAAGCCTTGCCTTCCACCTTACAGTTCTCAATCTTACTGTCTGCGATAAATCCAGCGATTGTACCTACATATGTGTTGTCATCATAGGTAACATCAACATCAATGCCAAGGAATGAAACATTTTTAACCGTAGCCTTCTCAAGGATTCCAAAGAAACCTGAGAAATATGTATCGTACTGTTTCCAGTTACCATCAATTGTGATTCTGGTATCTGCAGTTACAGAATCGACTTTAAGATTCATAATTGCAAAGCCGTCACCATCAAAAGTACCGCTAAAGTCAACTGGAGTCCAATACTCACCAGCGCAATCAATATCATTTACAAGGATGTAATTGCCCGTTGGGTTATCAGCAATAGCTAAGAGGTCTTCAAAAGTCTCAATCTCTATTGCACTCTCCTCGGCAAGCGCAGGAACTGCAAATGCCAAAAGGAGTATGCTAGCTAAAATAAATGAAACAAGTCTTTTCATTCTAATCGCCTCTTATTTTTTCATAAGTCTCATTGAGTTAAAGATTGCAAGGAGTAATACTCCGACATCTCCAAATACTGCAAACCACATATTTGCAACACCAACAAGACCAAGGATTAAAAGAATTACTTTTACTACAAGTGAGCCGATGATGTTCTCTTTTACAATCATCTTTGTGTCACGAGCAATATTGATTGCATCGACAATCTTACTTGGATGGTCATCCATAATTACAACATCTGCAGCTTCAAGTGCAGCATCCGAACCGATACCACCCATTGCGACACCAATGTCTGCTCTAGCAAGTACTGGTGCGTCATTCAAGCCGTCACCCATAAATGCTACAAGACCAATTCCAGTGGCACCTCGCATTACCTCTTCAAGTTTTTCAACCTTGTCATCTGGCATAAGCTCAGCGTAGTACTTCTCAATACCAACTGTCTTAGCTACAGCTGAAGCTGTATCAGCATTATCACCTGTGAGCATTACTGTATGTTCAACACCGGCAAGTTTAAGATCACCGATGCCCTCACGTGCATCATCCCTAATCTCATCTGAAACTACGATATATCCTGCGAACTGACCATCAGCTGCAATATATACTTTCGAGCCCATTGAAGATGTATTCTCTGTGAAACTTACATTTGCCGCACGTAGAAGCTTTGCGTTACCAGCAAGGATAAGATGCTTACCAACAACTACACTTACACCGTGACCAGGAATCTCTTTATAATTTACAATCTGCTCGCGTTCAATATGTCTGCCACCATTCTTATAGTAGAGATCCATAATTGATTTAGCGATTGGATGATTTGAGAGGCACTCGGCATGAGCTGCAAGAGTTAAGAGTTGAGACTCCTTAAAATCGTTTGCAGCAGAAACCTGAGTTACACCAAATGTACCCTTTGTCAAAGTACCAGTTTTATCAAATACTACTGTATCGATATTGTCGAGTGCTTCAAGATAGTTGGAGCCCTTAATAAGAACACCATTTCTTGAAGCAAGTCCAAGACCTGCAAAAAATGCAAGTGGAACTGAGATAACAAGTGCACAAGGACATGCTATTACGAGCAAGATGCAAGCTCTATAGAGCCATACTGCCCAAGCCTTTGTAATGAGACTAGGAACAATTGCCATAATGAGCGCAAGTGCCAATACTGCAGGTGTGTAGTAGCGTGAGAACTTAGTGATGAAGTTCTCAGCAGGAGCCTTCTTCTCAGATGCTGACTCAACAAGTTCAAGAACTTTGGATACGGTTGATTCGCCATAAAGTTTTGTAACTTTGATGTTGAGATATGCATCCTTGTTGATATAGCCCGCAAGGACTTCATCGCCTTCGCCGACCTTGCGTGGTGTTGGCTCTCCTGTAAGTGCAGATGTATCTATGTATCCCTTGCCACTCTCAACGACACCGTCGAGTGGGACACGCTCGCCCGCTCTAACAACAATAATATCTCCTACTTGAACCTCACTTGGATGAACCTTGATGATTCTACCACGGTTTACGTGTGCAACCTCAGGTCTAATATCCATGAGTTTCGCAATTGACTTTCTTGATCTGCCAAGAGCTAAGTCCTCAAGAAGTTCACCAATCTGGTAAAGGAGCATTACAATTACTGCCTCTGCGTAATGCCCTGTGATAAATGCTGCAATTGAAGCGATTGACATAAGGAAGTTTTCATCAAAAGCTTCTCCATGAAGAACTCGTCCAACTGCGCGAAGTATTACATCATATCCAAGGAATATATACGCGATGATAAGGAGAGGAACTCCAACCCAAATAGTCTTCTTGATCAACTTGTATAGGAGAAGACCAACTATGAAGATAAGGAGACCAATAGCAAGTCTCTTTATACGGTCAATTACGGAACTCTCCTCACCTGTCTCATGATCATTGATTGTAAAACCATGCTCATGATCATGTCCCTTATGGTTAAAGTTGAAGATTTTTACATTAACTTTTTCTTCAGTGCTCTCCTCATCCGTAACTTCTTCGAAAGTAGGTTTTTTCTTAATCTTTGCTACTGAAACATTTGCGAGTTTATCCTTGAAAGATACCTTTGGCTCTTCATCAGTAGGCCCTTCCGTCTTTTCTTCTTCACTTTCGTCGGTAGAATCCTCCTCAGAGAATTCCCACTCTTCAACAACTTCAGATGTTTCCTCATCTAAAGCTTCCAAAGTAATCTGTTCGACATCTAGGATCTCTTCTGTAGTAGTCTCTGGCTCATCCTCATCATCAATTGAATAATGATTATAGAGGATAGCGCCGTCCTCATATTCCCAGTCCTCATCGTCAATTGCTTCTGACTTCTTATCAACTGGATCAGACACTATAGGCATACCTGCCATCTCGTCCTGTGTTTCGAGCTTGGACTGACGGTCTTTCTCCTTAAGCTCCTCTGTACTATTTTTAAGAGCATCCTGGGCTCTTTTTAAAAGATCACTCATATCTCTTTACCTTCCTTCTCTCAAATGTTCAAGTCCAATGTTGATTATTTCCTCAACGTGGGTATCACTCAGTGAATAATATATGTTCTGACCATCTCTTCTAGATTTGACCATATTTGCCATCTTCAAGGATTTGAGCTGGTGCGAAACTGCCGACTTGTTCATTCCAACTTCGTCCGCTATATCACACACGCACATTTCCTTGTGCTTCAGAGCATTTAGTATTCTCACTCGCGTCCCGTCGCCAAAGATTTTAAACAGTTCCGCGAGTTCTAAATATTCCTCGTTAGTGCAGTTTTCATTCACGAGCTCTCCTCCTTTCGTTAAACTTTGTTGAATAATTGAACAGTTATTCAACTTTTCAACAATAAATATACCCCTTTATAATCAAAAAGTCAATTATAAAGGGGTAAAAATTACATCTCTTCCTGCTCTGCAATATGTCTCTTACCGTTCTTTGATGTTCTCCAAAGGATCAGGAGATTCAAAAGCGCGAGCAAAACGAAAAGTCCGAGTGATACGAGAAGAAGTCTAACCTTCAAGAAAGCGTAGAAGGCGTAGCCTATTCCTCCTATTGCGAGCGCGATGCCAAGCGCGATGCCCATGCAGAGCGCAACATTCGTATTCTCACGGAGAACCGAGAGCTCATCGTCCCAGACGAGTTTCGGCTGAACGCTGTCTAAATAAAGACCCATATACGAGATAAAGCTTATCGAGAGAATACTTAGAGCAATCGCAACAATAACATATAGTGGATTAACTTTAATCAAAATTGCAGCTGGAATTAAGTACATCCAAATTCCAATAAATGTAAGCACAAATGAAACTAATACTTTGATATCCCACTGCGTATCGTATGGAACGGGGATGTATTTCATAAACTGGAAGTGCTTGCCCTCTCTAGAAATTGCATTTGAAGAGAGCGAGTTGATTGCAGTCATAACAAGTGAGAATACAACCGAACCCATAATCAGGAAAAAGCCAACAATCTTTGGCTTGTTCGAATTATAGACTCTAAGAGCAGTGAGGGATGCGTCATATGTCTGCATCTTAAGAATAATCAACACAAAAACTGGCCAAATAAAATTCGGAATGACACAGTTGGTAAAGAAAGCTGGAGTTCTAACAAGGATCCTCAGTTCCTTTAAAAAATAAGCCTTGAAAGGTGTCTTCTGAACTGAAAGTTCCATAAGCTTATCAAAATCACGCTTCTTTGCCTTGCCGTTTGCCACAAGGTTTTCAAATCCCTTAAAGTAGATGAGTTCTGCAACCAAGAGCATCAAGGCAACCGCGATAACATTAATGAGAATATAGATTAAAAGATCCGGAACACTTCCGTATGCTATAGCCTTCGATATAAAGTGAACCATTGGGAAAATCTTATTGAGGTACTCAACAAACGGACTGCTGTTTTCTGTTATAAAGAAACGAACTGCATCCTCCGCACAAGATGCCAAAACTCTAAAGAGAATTACAAATATCAATATCAAAAGAGCAAGTACGATAGCAATGATTCTCTGAACACTCTCTTTGTTTTTAACGGCCTTTGTAAATCGCATAATAATCATTGCGAGTATGCCGCAATAGCAGAGAGGAACTATTGGCAAAGTAAATATTGCTATGGCGCTCGAAACATATGAGAGTACGCCAGGTTTAGCAGCAAAGAAAAATCCCACAAGGCTCGCAATTACCATAAATATCTGCATTGCATTATCCACGTAATATGAAACTGAGAATTTTGCTGCAACAAGTTCCCACGCCTTTACTGGCCAAGGGCGAACATATTCAATGTCACTCGAAAAATAGAATTCACTGAAAATAACATTGAAGCCGAAGAACAGAGTGAAAAGGCATATCATATGAAATACCATTGCAACACCCAAATCCTCAATATGGAAATACTGAAGGTTATCAACAAGTGCAAAGGTCGTTGCCGCACAAAAGATTGCAACTGGCACAAAAATAAACAAAACGACAACGGCCACGATAACTTTCATAGTTACTCGTGTCCTCTTGTCGTTTGCTTGGCTCATTTGTAATGACTTGATAAAAGCCTTCGTTAGTGCTTTGTAAGTTGTCATTCTACTTTTTCTCCGGTCATCTCAAGGAATATTTGCTCAAAATCTTTTCCTGGGTACTTGGAAGTGAGTTCCTCCATTGTTCCATAGAAAATGTCTTTGCCGTGATTGATAATAATTATCTTATCACAGAGTTTCTCTGCAACTTCAAGAACATGCGTCGAGAAGAGAACGCAGTTGCCGGCATTCGCATGCTCGTGCATCATTGCTTTGAGGTTGTATGCAGATTTTGGGTCGAGGCCGATAAGCGGCTCATCCAAAATCCACACTGGTGGATTATGCACGAGCGCAGCAGCAACCATAATCTTCTGACGCATACCGTGCGAGTAACTCTGCATAGGTAAATCAAGGGCATCTGTGAGACCGAAACGTGATGCGAAATTTTCAATTCGCTTGCGACGAACTTCTGTTGGGACCTTGTATATATCTGCAATAAAATTCAAAAATTCAATGCCTTTAAGGCGAAGGAACATATCTGGACTGTCTGCGATATATCCAATTATTTCCTTTGCCTCAAGTGGCTGTTTAGCCATATCGAAACCATTGATATTTACTTCTCCACTATCTGGTTTCAATATGCCTGTGAGAATTTTCATCGTTGTGGTTTTTCCTGCACCATTAGGACCTACAAAACCTACGATTTCACCATCATTAACGGTGAAACTTAAATCATCAACTGCTTTTAAGGTATTGAACGATTTAGTGACATTGGTGATTTCTAACATTTGCTCTCCTTAGATTAACTTATCCAAAACCTTAAGTAACTTTTCAATATCCACTGGCTTTGTAATGTGAGCATTCATGCCAGCGGCACGGGACTTCTGACGGTCCTCGTCAAATGCATTAGCCGTCATTGCAATAATTGGGATACGTGCAATGCCCTTGCGGTTCATTGCTCTAATAGCACGTGTTGCTTCATATCCGTCCATATTAGGCATCTGAATATCCATAAGGATTGCGGCATATTCGCCCTCAGCTACCTGTTCCATAACAGCTACTGCAACTGTTCCGTCATCTACATCGTCGATAACAAAACCTCTCTCCTCGAGGAGATCCTTAGCCATATCACGGTTAAGCTCATTATCCTCAACAAGGAGAAGTTTCTTACCGATGAACTTATCACCTGAAACAATGCCCTTTGAAACAGCTCTATCATCAAGTGTTGAACCGCTTACAGCGAGCCTAAATTTGAATCTGATGATAAACTCAGTGCCAACACCCGGTTCACTCTTAACAGCAATTTGGCCATTCATAAGGTCAACGATATTCTTAGTAATTGTAAGGCCAAGGCCCGCTCCGACAGTTCTATTTACGCTAACTGTGTTTTCACGAGTAAATGGCTCGTAAATATGCTTGATAAAATCATGTCCGATACCAGCACCGTTATCTCTTACTCTAAATTCGTAGATACCGTATCCTGGTTCATCACAATCACGCTGTGTGATTTCGAAGTTTACAGTTCCACCTGGGTCCGTAAACTTTTCCGAGTTTGAGAAGAGGTTCAAGAATACCTGATTCATGTGAATTTTATCACAGAAGACATTCTCATCTATAATGCCTGAAAAATCTGTTGCTAATGTGAGTTTTCTTGCCTCGATGCCTGGACGAACCATCTCATCGATACCTGCGGCAAGTGCGTAGAGATTGTATGCTTCTTCCTTAATTGAAATAGTTCCGTTCTCAATACGGTTAACATCAATGATATCGTTTACAAGTGTGAGGAGATGGTCATTTGATGATTTAACCTTCTTCAAATATCCACGGACCTTAGTTGGATCTTCAGCATTCTCATATGCGAGATCTGTGAAACCAATAGATGAACTCATTGGTGTACGGAAGTCATGTGACATATTTGAAATAAATAGGGCTTTTGCAGCGTCTGCTTCTTCAGCCTTTTTCAAGCGCTCCTCAAGGAGTGTCCTCTCGGCACTTCTCTTTGCGCTTGCAAAAACAAGGTAGATATATGCAGCAAAAGCGAAGCACTCAACTGCAACGAGTATTACAAATGCCTGCTCAGCCTTATAAGCAGCCTGGTTCACAGAACGTTCCGGCGCAACAAGTACAAGTTCACGCTCATCATCTATTGTCTTACGAATAATAGACATATCTTTGATGGTACCAGCGCCCTTGAATACATTATTAAGTTCTGGACTAATCTTCACATCGTGAGAGTTGTAGAGAACATTCAAGGTATCCTTTTCAATTACGAATGCCTCTCCATTTCCATAATAGAGATTAAGTGCGCCTAAATCTGAGTCCTCAGACGTCTTAGCCTTGGCTGCAAGTGCATCTGCAGTAGCTTCGAACTTGGCGTACGCCTCACTTCTTATTGCCTCATTTATGTTGGCGTAAGAATACCATGTACATATGGCAACAAAGGCCATAACGACAACTGTAATAATTACAAGTGTCGTTCTTTTTCTAGGCATTTGCATACCTCCCCACACTAAATGTGACTATAGTATAACATCATTTTGTTAACTTTTCAATATTTTTATAGGTTTTTCTTTACTTTTTTATTCAAAATATTTATAATTAACATAAATATCATATAATTAGGTATATTATCTTTTAAAATGATGATAAAGGGAGGGAAAGTATGGACTACACTGCAAACAAATCCAAAATCCTTATCGTCGATGATTCTGAATTAAATAGATCCATACTATCCGATATTCTAGGGGAAGAATTTGAGATAGTAGAAGCTTGTGACGGACTCGAGTGTATTAGTTACCTTGAGCAACACTATTCGGAGATTTCACTCGTACTCCTAGATATGGTTATGCCAACAATGGATGGCATGGCCGTACTCGATGTAATGAACAAAAAGCACTGGATTGAAGATGTTCCAGTTGTTGTAATTTCTGCTGACCAGCAGCCAGAGAATGTTGAAAAGGCATATAAGCTTGGAGCTACAGACTTCATCTTTAGGCCTTTCGACTCATACATCGTTTATAGACGAGTTGTTAACACTATTATGCTTTATTCAAAGCAGAAGAGACTTGAAGAACTCGTAACTGACCAGATTTACGAGCGTTCAAAGAACAACCGTATGCTTATTTCTGTTCTCTCTCACATCGTTGAATTCAGAAACGGTGAGAGCGGTGCACACTGTCTCAACATCAATACTATCACTGAGAAAATGCTCACTTCCCTCATAGGAAGAACAGATGCTTATGGCATCACAAGAGCAGATATCCCTATTATCTGCACAGCCTCCTCCCTACATGATATTGGTAAGATTGCCATCCCTGAGAGCATTCTTAACAAACCTGGCAGACTCACCGACGAAGAGTTTGCAGTAATGAAGACACACTCAATAGAAGGCGCTAAAATGCTTAACGCTGTTCCTCTTGGCGCCGAAGAGCCACTCATTAAACGTGCATATGAAATTGCACGCTGGCATCATGAGCGTTACGACGGACGCGGTTATCCGGATGGCCTTTCTGGCGATAAGATTCCAATCGCTGCTCAGGTAGTTTCAATTGCCGATGTATATGGCGCACTTACAAGTGAGCGTTGTTACAAATCAGCTTATTCACACGATAAAGCACTTGAGATGATCATGAATGGAGAATGCGGACAGTTCAATCCGCTCCTTCTTGAAATCCTTCAGGAAATTGCTCCAAGTCTTAAGGAAGACCTCGGCAAAGAGACCGCTCTCTTTGAGCAGACAAACAAAGACCTCAAGAACATTACAAGCGAGCTCTTTAACAATCCTGATCTCGCTGGTTCTAACCGCTCGCTCCAGCTTCTTGAAAGCGAGCGCGAGAAGTTTAAGTTCTTCTGGGATCATACAGACGAGGTATTCTTCGAGTACTATGCTGAATCATCAGTTCTCTCCTTCTCACACGGAGCAGACTATCTTGTTGATGGTGGCAGCATGATTGTCGACCCACTTAAACCTGGTTTCTTTGATGACAGACTCAATACTATTGTTGCTCTCGAGCTCGACAAAGCAATGTCTTTGACATCATATGAATACACTGACTTCAAATCAGAAGCAGATTGGAACGGCGTCCTTTATAGAATTGAGGGCAAGACAGTTTGGGATTATGATGACGACGAACCAGTTCTTACTTCTCTCTATGGCCGTGCATATAAATCAGAAAAGGCAGGCGTAGATATCTAATGACAATCAAAGAATGTTATGACTTAATTGGTGCCGATTACGATGGCGTTGTAGCCCGTATGTGTGGCGAAGCTAGAGTCCTTAAGTTCATTCCTAAGTTTGTTGACGGCCCAACATATTCTGACCTTCTCAAGGGATTTGACGAGCAGAATTGGGAACTCGCTTTCCGCGCTGCTCATACAATGAAAGGCGTCTGTGCAAACTTTGGTTTTACAAAGCTTCAGAATTCTTCTTCAGAACTCTGCGAGATGCTAAGACCAGGTGTTTACAACGAGGAAGCACCTGCACAACTTGAAATAGTTAAGGCTGACTATGCTGAAACTATTGATGCGCTTGCAAAACTCGATTAAAAATTAAAGCCAGTCTCTTTTGAGACTGGCTCTTTTTTAACTATTCAAGAATTCTTTCAAATTCCAATTTTCAAAATCAGGTATAAAGCTCTCTTTTGCAGCCTCGCTCTCCTGGACGAAGGCTTTTGTTATGCCCAAATCGCACGCAAAATCAACAACTTCATCATACTCTTCATTTGTAAGTTTCCTCTTTAGATCGGAAAAATTATCCTTTTTCTTTTTCTCCTCTTCTTCAAGAACACCCACCAGTGGAGTATACTGACTCATTATGCTGATATAGATTTTATCTCCATATGTATCGTAGAGATACTTAAGAACCTCTTTAGAATCCTCTACACAACCCGGAAGAACAAGATGCCTAACAATCAACTTTGGTTCCTCATTAGAAGGACCCACTTGTCTATACATCTCTTCAATAGCCTTTTTTGCAACTTCGAAATAATCAGAGGCATTTGAATATTTCTTTGAGAGCTCCGAGCTCACATATTTTAAATCAGGAAGATAAATATCAACAAGTCCGTTCAAATACTTAATCGTATCAACACATTCATATGAACTTGTGTTGTAGACTACAGGGATACTGAGACCCTCTCGTTTTGCTTTGATAAGAGCACCACGAATCTCAGGCACAAAGTGTGTGGCAGTCACAAGGTTGATGTTCTTTGCGCCTTTTTCCTGCAGGTGTAGGAAGACGCTACAAAGCTCATCAGTTGTGACAACCTGTCCGTTTGTGCCATCTGCGATATTATGGTTCTGGCAAAACACACAGTGGAGCGGGCAACCGCTGAAAAAGACTGTGCCAGAACCAGATTCGCCAGAAATAGGTGGTTCCTCCCACATATGAAAACTGGCGCGTGCAACGCGAATCTCATTTGTCTCGCCACACACACCTTTTTGTCCTAAATTCCTATTCACTTTGCAACCACGTGGGCACAAATTACAATAGTCCATTATCTCTTCATCTGCTCATGTTCAAGTTTTATCTGTTTTGCAAGCTCGGCAGGAGCCCAAGACTTGTTTGTCTCTGTGAGCATTGCCTTATACGGAACAATAATCTCATTTGCTCTAAGTGTTTTTAAGAACTTGTCAAAATCTCCGCCAAGAAGGCCCTGAATTACCATAAGTTCATCGTCAAAGTCTATTTGGCCATCAATAGGGGTGATGTTTTGAAAGCCCGCAAGCTCGCCGACTGATTTTTCAAAGTCGCCCCTCTCTGGGCGCTTTATTCTCACGCCTTGCTTACGTGCAATATTTTCAATCTTTTCGTATTTTTCATCTGTGAAATTGAAGCAAAGCACTATTCCAGTTGATCTTGTTTTCATCATTCTTCACCTTTAAAAAAGTTTTGTATACTGAACCTTCATCAATTTATTAAACGGTTTGCTAAATGGTGGCCAAGAGAGAATAAATGCAAGTAAAATTGCAGATAACAAGAACACAATTGGTCCCCAAATTGGTCCAAGACCATTTACAACAAGTGCGCCAAATCCAACATCCATAAGTATGTAAAGAATTGGTCTATGAATAAAGTAAATTGGAAGTGTTGCGGCTCCAATATATGAGAGTTTATTCTGCTTATTTGGTATCAGGCATACTATTGCTGCAGAGAGAATAGTTGAAACAATATACCAACCAAGCCTAAATACAGGACCGAGTGAAGGCACAGCAAATTTTGCATATGAGTTTCTTCCAACAAGCACTGGACGAAGTGAGTAGAGTGCTTCTCTACAAGTGAAAGCGAGTACGACAAGTGTCAAGAGTAGTACAACTGCCACAATTTTCATCCAAGGCTTTCTTGTCTTCTCAATAATCTTATTCGCATCAAGGTAATATCCAAGAAGGAAAAATGGATAAAAGACAATAATTCTAGAGAGACAAAGTACATCTCCAATGCCGTTTGCGTAACCAACAAGCAATGCAGAAACAACACTTACAATCATCATTGGAAGAGGTTTAACATTCCTAAAGCAATATGTCATGCAGAGCCATGCTGCCATAGCAAGCATATACCAAGGAATACCTGCATCTGAGAAAAGATCAAATTTACTGTTATGTCCAAATGAAACTCTCTCAATGAAAATTATCAATTTTAAAAGGACGTAAAGAATTAAATAGGAGATGATTTTATTTACCTGTAGTTTACCATTTTTATACCTCGTAAAAAGACCAGATACAAAGATGAATAAAGGCATATGGACAGAGTAAATTATTGAGAACATGCTCTGCATAATTTCATTTGAGCCAGTAAACTGAGTGATAAAATGTCCCATAACAACGAGAATTATGAGAAGCGCTTTTACGTTGTCCCAAAGATAAACACGAGGTTTACTATCTGCCATATTTTCATCTCCTTTTTAAAGTTTTAAAGGCTAGCGATAACGCTAGCCTCATTTTATTTCTTAAGTTTTTCTACAGTAGTGTCGTAGAAAGTATAAAGTGTCTGTGTGCCATTTTCTAAAATATAGTAATGGCGAATATAAGGAATAAGAAGTACAAGAAGAGCAATAGTCAAAACAATACAAGCTGCATTGCCCGTAAAGAGGACAAGTGCAATCGCTGCAAATGTTAAGATTGCAAAAAGCACAGTGACAATAAGATGAACGAGGCGCTCATGCTGGAAGAAACCTATTTGAATAAGTAGGTCCTCCTGAAGTGCCTTCCACTCCTCCTCTGTATGATCTTTTGCACATTCATCAGTTAAAAACTTGATGTAATTTAAAAGACGTCTCTTCATGTTAATCCTTCTTACTTTAAGAAGCCCTGAATAATAATCTCCTCTGCCTCTTCCTCTGTCATGCCGAAAGTTTCAAGCTTAACGAGCTGATCAGAGTTGATTTTACCAATAGCTGCTTCGTGGATAACCTGTGCGTCAGGATGGTTTGCAGAGATAGCTGGAATTGAGCTGATCTTTGCATTGTCCATAATGATTGAGTCGCACTGTACATGAGCGTGGCACGCATTGTTGCCGACAGCATTAGGGTAGAATACCTGAACCGAGTCATCCTTACCAACTGTACGAGAGATAATCTGTGCAGATGAGCCCTCGCCGTTAAGGTTTACAACCATGTCTGTCTTTGCTTCCTGCTTACCATGTGTCATGAGACGCTCAAGAACATAGATCTTAGCATCCTTTGCGAGGTTAGCTTCTGTCTTTCTGTAAGTTGAGTCAACACCCTTGATCTGAACCATGTCCATCTCACAGTATGAACCCTCATCCATCTCAACAACAGTAGTTGGATTCATAATGCGCTTGCCGTTACCGTCACCAGCGCCGTAGTGCTTCTCAACATATTTTACAGATGCATTCTTTCCAATGTGGAAAGTATGAATACCGTCGTGCTTTGATTCTCCGTCGCCACAGTTGTGGATACCACAACCAGCAACGATTTCAACGTTTGCGCCTTCACCAATAAAGAAGTCGTTGTAAACAGTTTCCTGTACACCTGACTCAGTGATGATAACTGGGATATGTACTTTCTCAGCTACTGTGAAAGGCTTGATGATAATATCGATACCTGGCTTGTCGAGCTTCTGTCTGATTTCAATGTTCTCAGTAGAAGTTCTTACAACGCCCTCACCGTTTTTACGGATATTGAAGGCGCCATCCGGTGTGTCGACCATGTCTGCAATCTCTGCAAGCATCATCTTATCTGTAGGTGTCAAAGAGAGGTCAAATTTGAAATCTTTAATATCCATTATTTTGCCTCCCCTCTAAGATTACACTCACGGGAGAAACTACCAAATTCAGAGAGAAGTTTAGGGAATACCTCATCCTTTGGTCCCTGAGTCTGTACCTTGCCATTTGCAAGGACAATAATTTCATCTGCAAGCTGCATAATGCGCTCCTGATGAGAGATAATAATTACGCTGTTTGTCTCGTTCTTTGCAAGTGTTTTAAATGTATCAACGAGCATAGTGAAACTCCAGAGGTCAATGCCTGCCTCTGGCTCATCGTATATAGCGAGGTTGAGATTACGTGCCATAAGTGTTGCAATCTCAATACGCTTAACCTCACCGCCTGAGAGTGAGTTGTCCACCTCACGGTTGAGATAATCCATAGAACAAAGACCTACCTTTGTGAGGTAAGTACAGCATTCGTCCTCAGGAAGATCCTTACCAGCTGCGAGTGATAAGAGGCTACGAACTGTGAGTCCCTTAAAACGTGGTGGCTGCTGGAAAGCATAACCGATACCGAGGTTTGCACGCTCAGTGATGCTCATATTAGTAATGTCGCGTCCATTGTAAAGGATCTGGCCACCGGTTGGTTGCTCAATACCCATGATGAGTTTTGCAAGTGTTGATTTACCACCACCATTAGGACCAGTGATAACTACAAACTTACCATCATCAATAGTGAGGTCAAGTCCCTCAATAATGTGGAGCGCGCCAGAACCATCTTCATTATCAACCTTGAAAGAGAGGTTTTTAAGTTCTAACATGTTTACTCCTTAATAAGTTGCTGTTCAATAACGTCAAGAGCTGTCTCAAATCCAGTTCTATCAGCTTCTGTGATTTTACCAGCATCAACAAGTTCTGCTGTTGTAGGGTTAATTGGAAGAGTTGCAAGTACTGGAACGCCAAGTTCCTTAGCAACAGCTTCAGCCTTACCCTTGCCGAAGATTTCAAGTTTCTTGCCACAATCTGGGCATTCAACATAACTCATATTTTCAATGACACCGAGGATTGGAACATCCATCATCTTTGCCATGTTATATGCTTTCTTAACGATGAGTTGTACAAGGTCCTGAGGAGTTGTAACAACTACGATTCCCTTTACTGGGAGTGACTGATAAACAGTGAGTGGAACGTCGCCTGTTCCTGGAGGCATATCTACGAACATATAGTCAACCTCACCCCAGTTAACGTCTGTCCAGAACTGCTCAATAACACCACTGATAACAGGACCACGCCATACTACAGGCTTCTCCTCATCGTCGAGGATAAGGTTGATTGACATAACCTTGATGCCGTTATCAGTTACTGCTGGCTCAATGCCGAGTTCTGTACCAACTGCCTGATCATGAAGACCGAATGCCTTTGGAATTGAAGGACCAGTTACGTCTGCATCCATAATAGCTGTTTTATTACCTCTTGCCTGTGCCTCACATGCAAGAAGAGATGTTACAAGTGATTTACCTACGCCACCCTTACCAGATGCAACAGCGATAACATTAGTTACTTTGCTATTTACGTTAAGTGGTTTCTGAAAATCAGCCTTTTCGCACTTTGAAGAACAAGTGCTGCAATCGTGTGTACATTCTGACATTTATAACACTTCCTTAAATGATTTACTGTTTTTCTCGGAGAGTTTTAAAGAAGTCACTAAGAAGTCTCCCACATTCTTCCTCTAAAACTCCACCATGTATTTCGGGCTTGTGATTAAAATCTAAGCAGTTAAAATCTGTCACACTACCGAAGCAACCGGCCTTATTGTCATATGCTCCAAAGTAGACATTTTTTATCCTGGAATTAACTATTGCGCCTGCGCACATTGGGCACGGCTCAAGTGTGACATAGAGGTCACACTGCCAAAGACGCCAGCCGTGAAGTGTTTCGCAGGCATCATTTATTGCGGCGAGCTCCGCGTGGGCGAGTGCATTTTTTGCGCCTTCCCTGCGGTTTCTACCGCGTCCGACGATTTCGTCGTCCTTTACTACAACGGCGCCAACTGGCACCTCGCCTTCAGCTCCCGCTTCGCGGGCAAGCTTTAGGGCCTCCCTCATAAAATACTCAGCATCCATATCAAAGCCCCACATAATGAACTGTGCTAAAGCAGTCCACAATTAAGAATACAAATGCTGCAACAAGTGGAAGAGCCGCAAAGACGAAAGGAACTGGCTGCCACCTGTATTTACTTTCAAGTTTCATCTCATCTCTATGCTTGTCGATAATCCATACTATAGCGAATACACCGAGGAGTGCACCGACAACATTGACTGCCGCAACAATTGCGACATATCCTGCCGTACCAGTTATCTCGCCAAGGCCAACAAGAGATGTTGCATAGAAGTTATTCATAAAGTGGATGGCAATACCTGTCCACAAACTTCCTGTTTTAATTACGAGCCATCCGATTGCAACACCGAGAATCATAGCAAAAGGAGCCTGCATAATATTGCCATGCATAAGTCCAAAGAAAACTGAACTTACGACAACAGCAAAGACGTCGCCATACTTACGAAGTGAGTTTAATACAACACCGCGAATCGCGAACTCCTCAACAAAGGCTGGAACAACAGCTACCGAAAGCACCTGCCAAAGATATCCGGTAAAGGTTTCCGGAGCAGGCATGTCCGACGTTTCAAAGGCAAAACCAACAGCCTCACCAGCAAGAACTCCCATACTCACAAGGAAGTTACTAATGACCAACGTCAGGAATGCTATAGCCAAACTTGCACCGAAAAACTTCTTGCTGTTAGGCGCTCCAAATGGAAGAGCTGGACTCTCCTTTTGGAAAAGCTTTATGAAAATCAGCGCAATGCCAAATGGAATCAAAATCGCAAACATTGAGAAAAGTGCTTGGATGATATTGAACATTGCCTCCGATGTATCGTAATAATCCATAAGTGGAGTCTTTTTAATGAGATCGACATAAAGATCACTAAAATACTCAAAGCCAAGTACAGCAATGCCTATAATACTAGCGACAACAACGAGCTCTATTTTGAGCTTTTTTGTCATCTTTTCACACGATTTCTTTGGTTCTTCTGGGTAGTCGTATTTTATGCTAATAAAACCGTATTCTGTCATGCTGCACCTCCTTCAAGTTTAGTGGCACGCCCGACGGGATTCGAACCCACGACCTTCCGCTTAGGAGGCGGACGCTCTATCCAGCTGAGCTACGGGCGCATATATGCTATAAAATTTTATCATTTAAAGGTATTAGTGTCAAATATATATAATAATCTAATATATAGTATTAAAACTTGAAATTAATCGAATATATAGTATAATTGTAGGGTAAAAGGGGGATTCTAATTATGAATAACTTTAAAAGAATCATAGCACTCCTCCTCTGCCTCACTTTTGTATTCTGCTTCACAGGATGCAAGAAGAACAAGGCTCAGGAAAAACCTACAGAAAAAGCTACAACTAAGGCTACTCCAAGCGACTACAATCCACTCACAGGTGAGACGGATTTCAACAAAGATTGCATTGGTAAAAGACCAGTAGGTATAACAATTCAAAATTCAGAAGCTCGTTGTAGACCTCAGTGGGGTCTCGCATCAGCTGATGTTGTAATCGAAGGCGAAGTTGAAGGTACAGCAACTAAGTACCTCTGGCTCTTTGCAGATGTAAGCAAAGTTGAAAAGGCTGGTCCTTTCCGTTCAGTAAGACGTGACTTTGTTGAACTTGCAGAAGGCTTCGATGCAGTTCTCGTTCACTGTGGTTGGTCATCAGGCAACTCAATCGGTGCAGCTGAATACTTGAGTAGCACAGGTTATGACCACATCAACGGCGCTGTAAAATGGGGCAACGTTGCTCCTAACGGTTCAAGCGCCGGACAGGAATATTGCTCATACACAAATGCAGAGATGATCACTGATGCGCTTGAAAAGAACGACATCAGAATGGACATCAAGGATGATTATCTCCATCCATTCTCATTCTTTAGCAAGGCTACTGATCTCAAGGGTGGCAAGTGCTCAAGCATCGCTTTCAGAATTGGTAATAACGATGCAAAATTCACATGGAAAGATGGCGCTTACTACGGTTCATACTTCGGTACAGATATGAAGGATAACGATGGCACTCCATACTCTGTTGCAAACGTTATCATCCTCTATCTCAACTCAATCACTTACCCTGATCACTATCACTGTGATATGGACCTCACAGAGGGCACAGGCGTAATAGCATCAAACGGCACATATCAGGAAATCAAATGGACTAAGGGCGAAGGCTCAGATATGTTCAAGTTCTTCGACAAAGACGGCAAGAAGATGAAGCTTAACGTTGGTAAGACATACATCGCTCTTGCAAGACTCTCTAACGCAGAAAAGACAGAAATTTCTGCATAATTTCGGAGGTTATCCTATTGGATAAATTTTTGGAAAAAGTAAAAAAACTGCCTTTAAACTGGGTGATTACAATTGCGATTATTCTTGCGACCCTCTTTATCGCAATTTTCGCCACAGCTTATAAGCTCCCACAAATTTATAAATATGAGAAGGACCTTGCAGGCCGTAGTACAGCCGACAAGAATACCGAATTCCTCAACAAGTCTTTAATTGATTCTGAGGAAGAGGCTCCATACCTCGCAACTGGTATCAACGGCCTATACTACACTGCAAACTTTGATGGTGAGATCACCTATTATCGCTTTAACGGTGAGACCTTCAAAAAGGTTCGTAGCAATGACTCAATAAAAGTTAAGATTCCTGGCACAAAGAACGAGGTTACAATCTATATTGCCAACTATAACTCTGAGACAATAGGCTACGGTGTTTTCTGCGATAAAAAGGCCAAGGATAATCCTTATGCTTTCATCAAAGTAATCCCTAACAACATTACCGAAAACCACGATTATGTAGCATTTGTCGACAAGACTGTAGCTGATTACTACAAGAACGACAAAGTATATGAAGGCGCTTTTGCATTCTCAAAGAAGAACTCAGAAGTAGAGCAGATTTTCGACCTCAAAGAGGGTGAGGCTTTCATTCCAATCAGTCTCATCGAGGCTCGTAACGACGGTTTCTACTTCTTCAAGAAAAATGCAGACAAAGATGGCTATGGCCTCTACCTTCAAGCAACTATCGGCGGTAAGGAAGTAACAATTTCCGAGAACATCATCCTCCCATATGCTTTCTGCAAGGACGGCGATCTTCTCCTTCTCGAATATGCTAGTGCGTACAGAGATACACTTGAACTTTCAAGTGATACAATCTTCATTCTCTCACAGGTAACTGGAATCACCACAAACTTTGCAAAAGAGTTTAAACGTGATCCAGCCGAGTATATTATCAAGGGCAACTACATACTCAACCCTACAGAGAAAACCTTGTACGACGTTCTTGGTGATACAGAACAGATAATCAACACAGACGTTGCATTTACTGGTGTTGATGACTTTGCTCTCTCAGAAGGTGCAGCAAAAATCGCCCTCGCTGGTTCAATAGGAACAGAGAACGACAAACTCTTCTTCTATGAATTTGCAACAGATAGAATTGGTATTGTTGGTGGTCAGGACATCTTCCTTCTTGGCAATTCAAATATCTACTTCTTAACACCTGACTTTATCAGTTTTGTATCTCCCGGTTCTAACTCAAACTACGTTAATAACATCGTAATCAACTGGGAAGATCTTTTTTAAAATTTGATAGTTAGTTGTACTAAAGCATAAAAGAACTCCAGAGTCTTCAAACGAAGCTCTGGAGTTCAATTTTTTATTTAAACAATTTATTATAAATCGAGACTAAATTCTCCATATTAAGTTCCTCAATACGCGCGGTACGAGAGATTCTAAGTTCATCTAAAGCCAATCCAAGCGTCTCCTTCGTAACCGAGCCAAAACAGAGAGAATTCATAATCGTCTTACGGCGCTTTGTAAAAGCTGTTTTGACCATGTTGAAGAACTTTGTTTCATCCTCTATTTCACCGCTCTTATCGTGGCGCAGAGAGAGTTTTATGACCTCACTGTCAACCTTTGGAGCTGGCATAAATGAATCTCTTGGAACGAAGAAGAGTTTCTCTGCCTGTGCATAGTAGTTTACAGCGACTGTAACTGCACCAGCATCTCTCGTTCCAACCTCGGCACAGAGCCTATCTGCAGCCTCTTTTTGCACCATAACAACTACCGCTTCTATCGGTAAATTCTCCTCAAGAAGTTTCATAATTACGGGTGAAGTAATGTAATAAGGAAGGTTTGCACACACAACAACCTTCATACCAGAGAACTCATCACCAATGAGTTTCTTCATATCTATTTTCATTACATCGCCAGGTACAATTTTTACATTATCAAAATCAGATAAGGTCTCATTCAGTATTGGCGGAAGACGGTCGTCAAGTTCAATGGCGACTACCTTTTTTGCTCGCTTTGCAAGCTCCGCAGTCAACACGCCAATACCAGGGCCTACCTCTACCACACCGTAGTCGCCATCAGGTATTGCCTCTTTTGCCATCTGTGGGCATATAGAAGAGTCAATAATGAAGTTCTGACCCAGTGCCTTAGAGAAGGAAAATCCATTCTTTGAAAGAATGGATTTTATAGTATTTATGTCGGATAAATTGTACATAAATTATTCCTTACATTACTCCATAGATGTTGTTTACAACAAAGGAGAGAATTAATGAAATTACAGAGCCTGCACCAATAAGTGCGCCGACAAGAATCTTCATCTTGCCAAGGCGAGGGTCTGCCTTGGCTGTAGCAGTTGGTCTAACCACTGCTACGTCGGCGTACTGAGGCATAGCATAACCTGTATCTGCCCAAGCATTAAGCATTCTAAAGAGTTCCTCAACTGCTCTATAAATGAGCTGTGGAGGTGTCTCACCCGGTTCTGCTGTAAGTTTTGCAACGTTTGCACTCTCTGTATCTGCGATACAAGCATACATGAAATACTGTTGAACGCCGTTTTCATCTGGCATCGCAAATACCTTTGTAATTGCACCACCTACGTTGTTCGCAGATGTTGCAAGGGCGCCTTTTGCAAGATTGATAGCATATTCTCTAGCTGACATCTCGCCCTTTTCAATAGTATATGCTGAGACGTATACAACCTTACTTAAATCAACAGCAGAAGTTGAAATGTTACTTATAAAATCAACGGTCTTTGTGTTTGCAAGTGCAACCGTAAGACCCTTAGATTTAAGTTTCTTAGCACAAGCTTTGATGAACAACGCATCATAGAGTTGTCCGTCCTTTCTTGTGCTCTTTTTAGATAGAGAACTGTCGTTCTCAGCCATGCCTGAAAGTGGATCTGCAGTCAAAACTGACATATCCATATTCTCTCTAACGAAAGTAAAGAGGCTGTTATTAATTACGTAGTCGATTCTTTTATCATCAAGTGGCAATACAATAAGAAGTTGTTTCTTTGCTTTAATACCAAAGCCAGAATAAAGACCATCCTGTGTAGGAAGTGGAACTGCTGAAGTTGGAATGCTTGACTGCTCAGCAATAAAGTCATCTGAAAGTTCAGGATGAACGAACTCAATAAGCCCACTAATTGTCTTAGTAGGTTTGCATTTAAGCTGGAACGCATTACATACAAAGTTTTTAAAAGCCTTGTAATATGTAGGCTCCGCACAGGCAACAATAATGCTGTCTGTCGCTACTGCTGTTGAGAGTTCAGTCATAAAGACATTCTCGTTTGTGAAATTCCTGAAAGTGTACTGCTCATCAAGAATTTGTTTAAAAGCATTCTCAATTGCTACTTGTGATTCTTTTACTGCCGGTGTAATTTCAGCACCGAGCGCGAAAAGACTCAAAACCATTTAAATCAACTACCTTGTCATTTTTATTGTGCTTTCCAATGTGAGTATGAAGCATATGGATTTGTCTTCTTGTTTGCATCATACCAAGCCTGTGGATAGCGAGGGTTCTGTGATTTCTCAACCTTTGACCCATCTATCTCTTCACTCTCTCCCTCACGGAGCAAACGTCCGATAACAACAAGACGAGCGTTATCAAACTCATAGCTACATGTGGACAATGTGATAATCTTGTCATCTGGAAGAATATCAACACCTGTTGAGTAAAGTTTACGCTGATTGATTTCAGCTACGAATCCTGCAAATGACTCTGTTGATGAGAGATTTGCAAATGTGTAATCAAGTAAGAAACCGTTATCCTGTGCAGAAGAGCCGTTAGTAATAAATGCACAGTAGACTTTGAACTTATAGTTATTGTAGAGAGTATTGAACTCAATGATTGGGTTCTTTACAAAAGCACCACTCTCCTTGTAGTCGTGAAGACGTGAGAACATCTGCTTATCTCTACGCATAGCGTGACCATAGATAACTGTGTTGAGGTCTAAGCCCTCTTTAAAGTTATTACCTGCGCTAAGGAAAATTGTTCCGTAAGCGCTGGACTGTTTATTAAAGTCATGCTTCAAATAATATGAATCATCAGTTGTCTGAACTACTGGATAGTCAATACCTAGACCAGGAATTCTAATCCAACCAATAAGATCAGTGTTCATTGCATAAATATCAGCAAACTTGGCCTGCATACCTGATGGGAAATTGATATTTGGATACCTAGCATAGATATCTTCCCAAGCTGCTTCACTGTTCTCTGATGATGACATCATATCTGCAAGTTTATTTGCGTCCTTAGCGTTTGACTTAGAGCCAATGAAAGAATTGAGGAAGTAGATTGCACAAACAATAAGAGCGATTGCAGAAATAACTGCAATTATCTTACGAATTATTTCACCAACGGAATCATCACGATTAGGGAATGTTCTGTAGATAAATCCCTTGAATCCCTTTGGCTTTGCGCTCTGCTTTTCTTCAACCTGAGCAGGAACTTCCTGTGGAGCAGCAGCTTCGGCTGCTGTAGCTGCAACAGCTGCAGTACCTAATACGGTTGCCGGTGCTTTTGATGCTTCCTTTTCAGCTTTCTTAGCTGCTTTGGCTTCAGCTTTTGCTGCTTTCTCGGCTGCGCGTGCCTCTGCCTTTGCTGCGCGAGCTGCATCTCTCTCGGCTCTTGCTGCCTCTCTAGCTGCACGCTTATCATCCTCTGGATTTACCTGAGGCTGAAGCCAAGACATATCTTCCTTCTGCTCTGGCTGTGGGGTTGAAGCAACAGGCGCTGGTGCTGGCGCTGGGGCAGGTGCAGGAGCAACTGGTGCCTGTGGTGCAACTGGTGCCTGTGGAGCAACTGGTGCCTGTGGAGCAACTGGTGCCTGTGGAGCAACTGGTGCCTGTGGTGCAACTGGCACTACAGGAGCTTGAGGAACTACAGGCGCAGGAATAGTCTGAGCAGGAGTTACTGGCGCTTCATTTCGCCCACTGGAAGTTTCAGTTACTCCTACGCCTTCTGAAAAAGGGCGCTTCTCCTCCTGTACTGGAGCTGGTGCCTCCTGTGGCTGTGCTGGAGCAACAGGCTGTGTAGGCGCAGCAACAGCAGGAGCACCTGGCATTACAGGAGCCGCATAAGTAGGTGTATATGTTGGCTCTGGAGCTTTAGCTTTTTCCTCAAAGTTCTCGAGCATTTTATCGATGTTATTCCAATATTCAGGAGTTTTATCCTCTGGAGCTACAGGAAGTACAGTAGCATTTCCTGATGCAGTATTAATTACAGCATCTGCAGGAGGTGCTACAACATCTACTGGAGCTGGAGCAGGCTGTGCTGGAGTCTCAGGTGCCGTTATCGGCTCTGGCCTGGGAGTAGACTGGTCTGGCACTGGAGCTACTGGAGCCTCTGTGCCATTCATTGATGAGAACATGCTCTGCATTGAAGCCATGAATGAAGATGGAGCCGCTGGAGCTGCTTCGAAAGCAGGTGGAGCTGGATTAACTTCTGGAGCTGGTTCTGCTGGCTTATTGAAAGCTGCTATTGCAGCATCAAATGTAGGGGTCTCTGAAACTGTCTGCTCTCTAGCGCCTACTGCGAGTGAGTTAGAGAATATATCTCTGTCCTCATCAGTAGTTATATGAGAAGCTGCTTCAACTGCAGATAAATCATAGTTTGCTGTTGTTGAAGTGAACATTGCTTTCTCCTCAGCTGTTGCAGCCTTTGAAGCTGCCTCTACTGCTGCTGGATCAAAGTTTGGTGTCTGTGAATTAAATGCATTAAAACCATCAAGTGTATCAGGTTCTGAATTATCATCGTCCATAAAGCCACCAAAATCATGGCCTGATGAAATTGAATCATCCTCACCAAAACCATAATCAGCAAATCCAGCTTCCTGAATGATTACTTCTGGTTCTGCCTCCTGTGCTGGAGCATCATAAACTGGTGCTGGAGCTGGAGCATAATACTGAGGCTGAGCATAGCCCTGTGGTGGAACTGCATAGCCCTGTGGAGGCACTGCATAACCCTGAGGAGGTACTGCATAACCCTGAGGAGGTACTGCATAACCCTGAGGTGGTACTGCATAGCCTTGAGGTGGTACTGCATAGCCTTGAGGTGGTACTGCATAGCCTTGAGGAGGTACTGGCTGAGCCTGTGCCTGTGGATCTACATACTGTGGTTGCTGTGGATAATTATTGTTCTGATCTGCCATGATTAATTCTCCTTATCCTTGTATATGTCATAAGATTGTACATATTTATTTACGAAGTAAGTGCCCGCATTCTTTTCACTTGCCTTCTTTTCAAGTCGGGTGCTCTTAAAGAGAATACCCATTGAGAAAATGAGCACTACTATGCAAATAATGACGAGACCTTTTCTAATAATCTCTGTCATTTCATCACCGTGAGTAGGGATAATCCATGAGAGGAATTTAGAGAGATTCTTGTTCTTACGAACAGGTCTTGCTCCATCGTTCCAATCTTTTGAATTAGCAGCCTTATTCTCCATATATGGAAGCTTAATCTCAGTGATTGGAGGCTTCTTTGCCTTCTCCTTTGAGGCCTTCTTTGCCTCCTCTGTTGCAAGCTTCTTAGGTGGAGCTGTTTTCTTTGCCACTTTTCTCTTCTGTAGAGGCTTCTTAGCTGGAACAGGTTCCTCGGCGATAATTTCACCGATGTTTTTCTTTGCAGCCTCTTCCATTTTCTTGGCTGCTTTTTCTTCCTCTTCCTTCTTAAGACCTGCCTCAAGATCAGCGAGCATATCAAGACTGCTCTGTGAAAGTTCTTCTTTAACTTCTGGCTCAGGTTTTGCCTTTGGAAGTTCGACCTTTTCCTCAACTGGTTTCTTAGGTGGTTGCCTCTTTACTGGCTTCTGAGTTTCTGTTCTAGTCTTCTTTGTCTGACTAGGTTTCTTTGCAGGTTTCTTTTGCATGTTCTTTGGAGGCTGTTTTTTCTCATCAATAACCTCTTTTGGAACTTCGATATTAAATAGAGTTATGTTACCGTTTTGTTTTTCATCCATAGGTTAAATGTCCTCCAAATTATTTTCCAAATAAGCTCTGGCAAATCTTAACGCCACGTACGCTGCGACCTGCCTGTTGTAATCTCTTTTTTCTTCTGTGCCCGTCTCAAGTGCCAAAGCATATGCTTTACCACCTGCCACAAGGCCGATATATATCTCGCCTTCTTTGTGTCCGTCATCCGGTCCTGGACCCGCAACACCTGTAATGCCAATTCCAATATCAGCATCGGCGACTTTCTTAATCCCTACTGCCATCTGCACTGCGGTCTCAGCATTTATTGGCCCGCTCTCATCTAAAAGACTATTGCTGACCCCTAAAAGCCTATTCTTAACATCATTTGAATATGAAACAATTCCACATTCAAAGACATTAGAAGCACCTGGGATATCTGTAAGACTCTTTGCAACAAGCCCTCCCGTACAAGATTCTGCAAAGGAGATAAACATGTGATTATGCATAAGCAACCTTACGACATCATATGCTACAGCAGGGATATCAATTTCCCAATCTCGTATTTTCTTGTCAAAGTGGACCATCTCATAGTCCATACAATCACCTCTTAAATATCAAGGGAACAATCTATTACTTTGACCTTTACACCATCAATGGCTTTTTTGATAAGACCTTCCATATCGAGTGCCTTCTCAGCTTCCTCAACCTCCTCAAGTGTTGGGCGAAGTTTTGGATGCTTTGGAGTAAAGACTGTACAACAGTCCTCATATGGCTGAATCGAAATATCAAAAGTATCTATCTTCCTTGAGATGTCAATTATCTCAAGTTTATCCATACCAATAAGTGGACGGAATACTGGTATAGTGGCGACGGCGTCTGTGCAGCCGAGTGCAAGCAAGGTTTGGCTTGCAACCTGCGCGAGACTTTCACCAGTGATAACTGCGCCGGAGCCCTGGCGCTTTGCAAGTTCAACTGCAATACGCATCATCATACGACGCATAATAATTGTGAAGAGTTCCTCTGGACAATCATCTTTAATGTGTTCCTGAATCTCTGTGAAAGGTACTACAAGGAGGTTGATACCGCCACTGTACTTTGACACCTTACCAAGAAGTTCATGAACTTTCTGCTCTGCGCGCTGGCTGGTGTATGGAGGCGAAGCGAAGTGGACAGCGTCAAGGACGAGTCCGCGCTTTGCCATAGTCCAGGCAGCGACCGGGCTATCAATACCACCGGAAATCATAATGGTCGCGCGACCAGATGTGCCGACAGGCATACCGCCCGCTCCCTTTATTTGATTTCCATGGATAAATGTATATTTCTCACGAACCTCAACATTTACGACGAGGTCTGGGTTATGAACATCAACTTTAAGATGTGGGAAGCTTGAGAGAATTTCACCACCAAGTTCTCTCGCAAGTTCAGGAGATGTAAGTGGGAACTTCTTATCCGAACGACGAGCTTCAACTTTGAAAGTCTTTACTTCCCTATATGTGTCAGCGAGATACTCAACTACAACTTTGCGCATGACATCCATATCTTTTTCACATGCAGCTGCACGTGAAAAGCCCGCAATACCAAAGACACGCTTTAGAGCATGGGCTGCAGCGTCCATATCTGGATTCTCACAGAGTGGTTCAAGCATAATTGTCGACTGAGACTTAGTGATGTCAGCTTTAAAAATTGGAGACAATCTACGCTTTATATTTTTTACGAGAGCATCTTCAAAAGTACTTCTATTGAGTCCCTTGAGAGCAATCTCACCATTTTTGATTAAAATGAATTCTTTCATTAACTATACTTTCCTGAGTGATTTATTTGCACGCTTTAAGCAAGAGGCTAAGTAATCAACCTCTTCCTCCGTATTGAAGCGAGAAAAACTAATACGAATTGCCGAGTCTATGATTTTTGGATCTAGACCCATACTTGTCAAAACATAACTCCTATGTCCCTTAGAACATGCAGATCCAGTTGAAACATATACGCCACATTCTGAAAGGAAGTTACGAAGCACCTCTGCAGGTACACCGAGGAGAGATATATTCAAAATATAAGGGAAATCTCCCTTCGAATTAACGACCAAATTCTCCTCTGTCTCAAGTTCAAGTAAAAGTTTTGATTTAAGCTTCGCAACATGTGCAGAGTTCTTATCAATATCTCCAAGTTCAGAAACCGCAGTACCAATACCAACTATTCCTGGCATGCCATGAGTACCGGAGCGAACTCCACTTTCCTGTCCACCACCGAGGATATATGGGGTAAGTCTAACTCCCTTCTTTACAAAAAGAGCGCCCTGTCCCTTTGGACCGTGAATCTTATGAGAACTTATGCTCATAAGATCAACACCTAGTGTATTTACCTTGCAAGGCAATTTACCAAATGCCTGTACAGCATCAACATGGAGAAGCGCAGGAGCATTTGCTCTTTTAATTGCCACTCTTGCCGCTTTGATTGGCTGAACACTGCCAACCTCGTTGTTAACGTACATGATGCTGACAAGAATTGTCTTATCATCAATGTTTTTATTCAAATCCTCTTCACTGATAAGACCGTTCTCGTCAACTGGAAGTTCAATTACTTCAAATCCCTCTTCCCTAAGTTGTTTCATACACTCAAGAACTGAAGGATGTTCAATACAAGTTGTGACAATACGGTTACCTCGGCGACGCAGAGCATGTGCCGTTCCCATTATTGCAATATTGTTGCTTTCAGTACCGCCAGATGTGAAGTAAACTTCCTCTGGCTGGCATCCGAAAGCCTTTGCAATTGCGGAGCGAGAAGCTTCTAACTTTGCGCTAGCCGCATCACCTAAAGCGTGAAGAGATGAGGGATTACCATAGTCAGACGTCAGTACCTCTACCATAGCGTCAACAACAGCCCTTGTTGGCTTTGTCGTGGCACTGTTGTCAAAATAACATTCCAATGGTTTCCCCTCCTTAAATTAGAAGAATAATGATTTGCCCATAATACCCGAGAAGGCAAGGCAAAGAATTGCGATATACATAAAGAGAGCAGGAGTACCTCTAAAACTAAGTGGTGCTTCAGTATTCTCTTCAAGATTACGCATACCAAGGTGGATGAATGCTGTCGCAATAAGGAATGCAACACCAGCTCCAAGACCCTGCGCAATTGCTTCATGAACACCGTATGTTGCTCTCTCTGTGATAAATGGGATAGCAAGTACGATTGTGTTAAAAGCAGATACAGCTGTCTGTCTAAAGAACTTCTCAATCTCTAAATCTGACCAGTCAGATTTTCCAAGAAGAACCTTCAAAATAGCAACTGAAATGAAATAAACAATTGTAAGTACACCGGCATAAACTGCAAGCGATACAATAGTTGAACTGTTCTTCATTGCTGGAATGAAGAGTACCACTCTACAAATAAGGCTTGTTACAGTTGAGAAATAGGCGATCATGATTGAGAAGAGCATGATCTGTCTAGGTCTTGCTGCAGAACGGATAGCCTCACTTGAGCCATAACCACCAGTAAATACCAAGTTCTGTGTGGAGCAGACATAGATAAATGCTGCAAAGAAAGCTGAGATTAATTTCATTCGTCCTCACCCTCCTTTGTCTCCTCTACTACTTCTTCAGTAGTAGGTCTTGTCTGTTTCTCTTGGCCACGCCTATTAAGGATTTGGCGCTGAGGCTTCTGTTCCTTTGTTGCAGCAACGGCTGCAGCAAATCTTTCGGCATCCTCGCGCTCCTTAGTAGTTGTACTGAGGTCAAGTGTTACAAATTCAAAACGTGAAGTCTTCTGAGATACAGGAGCTTCAGGCTCATTTATTACAGGGTCCTCTGCTGTAGGAGGGGCAAGTTCTGACTGAACTGTTGTCTCTACAGGAGGAAGGTTTGCTGAACGAAGTTCTTCAGCCTGCTCAAGTGTCATAACCTCAAAAGCAGGTTTTTCCTTTGGAACTTCAACAGGCTCTTCTGGAGTAACAGGAGCCTTCCTAACCTTAGCAGGTCTCTCCTTCTTCTCCTTAACTTTCTTCTGTCTCTTCTGTCTTGGGGCGACAGTTGAACCATCAGCATATTTAGCGCCGCGGAGAGCAAGCTTAGCTTTGTTACTACCCTTAATGTTTGTTCTTGAATTTTCAATAAGTTCATCTGCGAACTTAGGATCAATCTTTCTGAAGTAAACGCGAAGAGCGGCAGCAAGGAAAGCAATCAAAACGAATCCGCCCATTGGCATCATAAATGCCTCCGCTGGATGAATAAATGGAATTCTATGTCCCCAAATTTCACCAGCACCTACAATTTCACGAACAAGGCCAACAATAATAAGTACTACTGAGTAGCCAAGTCCAGCACAGAAAGATGTGAAAATTGACTGACCGAGAGTTGCATCTACAGCCTCACGCTCACAGTTTCTAACTACGAGTGGGTTAACTGCAAGAAGTGGAAGATAAATACCAAGAGCTATCATTGTCTCTGGGCTCATCTTATCAACAATAATCATTGCCGGTACAACAACTATCATTCCAACAACAGTGTAGAGACCAAGTCTTACCCACTGTGGAAGATATTTGAGTAAAAGCGATGTAATAAGCTGTGCAACAATAAGTGTCACAATTGTGATAGCGGACATAATAAGCGCCGCTTTAAGTGATGTACAAATTGCAACTACAGGACATAGGCCTATAGTACCAACTAGTACAGGATTCTTTACGAGAATCTCTTGGAAGAAGTTATTATTCATTGCCGTTACCTCCTTCCTCATTGTTTCCAATTATGGAAGCAAGTAAAGCCTCAACCTCAGCAGCAATCTTGTCATCTTCAGGAGCTACTGGAGCAGGCTCTGGCTCTGGAATAGGTTCCGGAGTTAAAGGTGGAGCTGGAACTGGAACTGGAGCAAATTCCTGATTTGAACTTGCCTCAACTGGAAGTTCGTTCTGAACAAAGGAAGTATCTTCTTCCTCAGTCTCCTCTTCCTCCTCTGGACCATCAGCCGGTTGAAGTTTTTGCTTCTTCTCTTTGTTCTTCTTTATGAGAGCAAGAAGAGTTTCAGCGAGGTTATCAAATACGCCTGAAAGAGCATTCATAATGAGAACAACGAAGATTACGCTCTCCTCATATGTGCCAACTCGGCGAAGTATCATTGTTAAAATACCTGCAGCCACACCGTACAGTACGCGGCCAGGATTTGATCTTGGCGATGTAGCTGGGTCAGATAAGAAGAATACACCACAATAGAAGAGAAGTCCTGCACCAAGTTCCATAAGAACTGAGTACATACGACCAGTCATAATACGTGGGAATAAGAATGCAAGAATTGCACATGTGAGCACATAGCTGAATGTTACAAGCGCACCACTCTGTCTACGGATGACAAGGTAAAGGAATGTACCAATCATCAGAATAAGACAAGATGCGCCCATAGGGCCAGGTACTCGACCTACAAATACGTCAAGAACATTCAAAATATTTGTGCCAATTGATTTTGACTGTGCGAGCATCTGAGCTAAAGATGTTCCAGATACGAAAGATGTTGAGGTAGACACCTCAGTGAGTTTGCCAATAGCAAGGTTTGGATATGCAAACACAAGAGATGGATAACTCAGTGTTACAAAAGCAATACCTACAGCTGCTGGTACAAACGGAGTTGTTGTCGTATCACCAAATGGAATCTTTGCAACAGCTATTGCAAATATTGCACCTGCTGGTGCGAGCCAGAATGGTGCGGATGATGGAAGAGCAAGAGCAACTGCAAGACCTGTAAATATTGCTGAGAGATCAGCAATACGAGTTGGGTTCTTCTTCATGAAGATAATGTAAGCCGCAACTTCGGTCAAAACTGCTGCAAGTACTGACAAGATTATGCTCCACAAAGCGCGTATGCCATATGTGTATACAGCAACTACTGCAATTGCAGTGAGCATGATAATCATGTCCATCATAAATGAGCGGACTTTGTTCATACGGATGCTTTCTCCTTAAGTTCTGAAATAATTACCTTTGCATCCGGTGCTTTAAAAATTGCACTACCAGAAACAAAAGCATTGGCGCCGGCCTCTGCAGCAACAGAGATAGTATTTGTATCAATACCACCGTCAACCTCAATATACATATCATGAAGACCACGACGTTCGCACTCCTCACGAATAGTTTTTACCTTTGGCATCATATCTGCCATAAATGACTGTCCACCGAAACCTGGCTCAACAGTCATTACGAGAACCATATCTACCATCTCAAGATAAGGGAAGATAGTCTCAGCAGGTGTCTTTGGCTTAACACTGATTGAAGGTTTGCAGCCAAGTTCACGAATCTTATTGATTGTCTCAACTGGGTCAGAGTCTGACTCCACGTGGAAAGTGATAAAATCAGCGCCGGCCTTTGCAAAATCCTCAGCATACTTGAGAGGATCAGAGATCATGAGGTGTACATCAGCTACACTATTCATCTCTTTCTTAAGGCTTTTAACAACAGGAGCGCCAATTGTGATGTTTGGAACAAAATGTCCATCCATAACATCAATGTGCATCCACTGTGCGCCAGCATCTTCCATTCTCTTTACTTCTTCGCCCATCTTTGCAAAATCGCAAGAGAGAAGTGATGGAGAAATGATAACCATAATAACTACCTCTTATATAAATAACTAATTTAAAAATAACAATAATCGATTTAGTATATCATACGTCACGCGAAAAATAAACAATTTAAGGTAAAATTATTAATTGGCAAAAAGAAAACCTCCCGTTTCCGGGAGGTTAATTTTACTTATTCAGTGTCCACTTTTTCTAGAAGAAGTTCCGCTTCAGGAACTGATGAATCAGCAACTCTATCTTCAGCAAAAATACTTATAACACCGTCTTTCTCAAGGGATGCCACACAGTAGAGAACGACGATGAAAGCGAACATTCCGATGACACCAAAACACTTAAGTCCAACAAACATTACTGTCAGTGTCAATGCAGGTGGAAGTTCCATTGTTCCAGATACAAATTTCGGTTCAATAATCTGACGAACAACAGCAATAATTGCGTAGAGAATAAGAAGACCAATTCCAAGACCCGTGTTTGCTTTTACAAATGCAAAAATTGCCCATGGAACAAGAAAGAATCCAATACCGACAATTGGAAGTATATCAAAGAGTGCAGCAAGAAGTGCAATTACAAAAATATATGGGCTATTCAACACGCCAATAAGACGTAGAACTGTAAGTCCAATAAGCATCTCGGCAAAGGTGGTGAGACAGATCATACCATATGCCTTGAGGAGCTTTCCTACAGAGGATATCAATGTACGCTTAACCTGCGATACTATGTTGTTTTCTCCGCCTTTGAACATGCGGTGAACGCCGTCGGAAATCACATCATATCCAGAGGTCATAAAGCATGATAAAACAATACAAATTACAGCACCGAGAATGTATGATGGAATCTGTTTTGCAGTTGATATTACACCACTCGCATATTTGCTTGCGAATGTGTCAAATACAGAGGAAAAATCAATAGCTGCAAAACTGATTCTGTAGAGGCCACCCTTGGCATCATTTTCCATAGCAACTTTAAGTTGAGACATAAACTCATCGACATTGTCGACAATTCTCTCCTCAATGAAGTTTGGAAGTGCATGGATCACGGAATAAACCATGTCATGAATCCAATCGTAATCCTCAAGATTTGTCGTAATATAAGTAATAAACGCGGATACTTCAGCCGCAATTCTTGATCCGATTGCAAAGATGAGAAGTCCAAAAATAGCAAGCACTAAAATAACCGAAATGATAGCCAAAACGCTCTTTTTAATTTTCGTTTTTGAGGCCATTTTATTGAGAGGATTTTGAAGCAAAACTGCAACTACTCCAGCGATGATTACTGGGAGCAGAGGTATGAATGCATACTTCAAAAACAGTGCGAATGCAACTACTAAAACTCCAAAGTAGAGCACATCAATAATAAACTTTTTTCTCGACTCAGTCTGTGTCAAAAAAGCCACCTACCTTTAGTATTATGAGATTATTTTACACCGTAGTGTTTGAATAAACAATACAAAAAAGGGTTAAGAATGAATTACAAAATAATGTAAAATTACCATTTATATTAAAAAAACGTTGTGTTATCATTAGTACATTATTTTTAAAAAGAAAGGATGTGACCGCATGAACGTAGCAGTTATGGGATATGGAACAGTAGGCTCAGGCGTTGTTGAAATTCTCAACAAGCGCGACCTTTGTCTCGACGTCAAGTATATCCTTGATCTTCGCGACTTCCCAGGCGACGAAAATGCATCAAAATTTACAAAGGATTTCAACGATATTTTGACCGACACCACCGTTGACATCGTTGTAGAAACCATGGGCGGTCAGAATCCTGCTTTTGATTTCGTTTCAAAGTGTCTCAAAGCCGGCAAACACGTTGTTACATCAAACAAGGAACTCGTTGCAGAGCGTGGCCTTGAGCTTATCACACTTGCAAAAGAAAACAATGTTAACTTTATGTTTGAGGCATCTGTAGGTGGAGGTATTCCAATTATTAGACCTCTTACCTTCTGTCTCAGAGCTAATAATATTAGATCAATCAATGGCATTTTAAACGGCACAACAAACTTCATTCTCACAAAAATGATTCGCGAGAATATGGCTTTTGATGAAGCACTTAAAATTGCTCAGGATAACGGTTATGCCGAAAAAGATCCTACAGCTGATGTTGAAGGCCATGACGCTTGCCGTAAAATTTGTATTCTTTCAGCGCTCGCATTTGGAAACCATGTTTATCCAAAGAACGTACACTGTGAAGGCATTACAAAGATTGCCCTTGAAGACGTTGCAAATGTTGCAAAGATAGGCGCAGCTATTAAACTTATCGGTACAACAGAAAAACTTTCCGATGGCAAGATCTATATTATTGTAAGCCCAGCTATCGTTTTAGAGAGCAGCCAGTTGAACTCAGTTTCTGATGTTTTCAATGCCGTTCTTGTTGATGGCGACGCAACCGACGAAGTCATGTTCTTCGGCAAAGGCGCCGGCAAACTTGCAACAGCAAGTGCTGTTGTTGCTGACGCGCTCGACTGTGCCGAACACAAAGATTTACGTCGCCCTATTTTCTGGGGACCAGAAAAGCCAGAACTCATCGCAGATTATAGAACTGTAGAAAATCAGTATTATATCCGTTTAAAGAACGTAGATAAAACAGCTGCCCTCGCGGCTTTCCCTGGTTCAAAAATAATTGATGGCGCTTCTGACGTATCATTTATCACAGGAAAAGTTACAGAAAATGCTGCAGTAGAAATAATAAAATCATTGGGTGCAGATCTCTGTGCAATGATTAGAGTCGCAAGAGCATAGGAGGACCAAATGGCACTTATAGTTCAAAAATTTGGTGGCTCATCTGTAAAGGATGCCGAGTGCATCAACCGCGTTGCCGGAATTGTTGCAGACACTTATTCCGAGGGAAACGACGTTATCGTCGTTGTTTCAGCACAGGGCGACACAACAGATGACCTCATTGATAAAGCAAATGAAATAAATCCAAAGCATTCAAGACGTGAACACGATATGCTCGTCTCCGCAGGTGAGCAGATTTCAATCGCTCTTCTTGCTATGGCCATCGAAAAGCTTGGCCTTCCAGTTGTTTCACTTCTTGGCTGGCAGGCTGGTTTCTCAACAAACTCAAGCTACACAATGGCCCGCATCAAAAAGATTGACAAAGAACGTCTTCACAATGAACTCGACGCACACAAAATTATCGTTGTTGCAGGCTTCCAAGGTCTCAACAAATATGATGATATTACAACACTTGGCCGTGGCGGTTCAGATACTTCTGCAGTAGCACTTGCCGCTGCACTCCACGCAGACAAATGCCAAATCTTTACTGACGTTGCTGGTGTCTACACAACAGACCCTCGTAAGGTAAGTGGTGCAATCAAACTCAACGAAATCACATATGATGAGATGCTTGAACTTGCAACCTGTGGTGCACAGGTATTAAATAACCGTTCAGTAGAAATGGCAAAGAAGTATAACGTTGAACTCGAGGTTCTTTCAAGCATCAAACGTGAACCAGGTACAATCGTTAAGGAGGCTATTAAAGTGGAAAAAATGTTAATTCGTGGCGTTGCTAAAGACAACGACGTTGCTCGTATATCAGTTCTTAAATTGGAAGATATCCCAGGTGTTGCTTTCAAGCTCTTCTCAAAGCTTGCAGCTAGAAAGATTAATGTAGACATCATCCTTCAGTCTGTTGGTCGTGATGGCACAAAGGATATCACTTTCACAGTTCCAGAAGCTATGGCTGAGCAGGCTAAGGAAGCTACTCTTGAGGCATTCCCTAACCTTTCGGATGACGAAGTTCTTATTGACACTAACGTTTCAAAAATCTCTATCGTTGGTGCTGGTATGGAAACACATCCAGGTACTGCATCTCAGATGTTTGAAGCTCTTTATGATGCTGGTATCAACATCCAGATGATTTCAACAAGTGAGATTAAAATCTCTGTCCTTGTTGCAAAGAACGACGCAGATAAGGCAATTTCTGCTGTTCACGAATCCTTCTTCCCAGAGGACTAATCGCGAAAATATTTAAATAATGTCTTTTCGTATATGACATTACAGAAAAATAAAAAAATTCCCGCCAAAGAGGAAATCCTCTTCGGCGGGTTTCTTTTTGCTTAAATTACATCTTATCAGGTACAGATACCTTAAGCATTGTAAGTGTGTTCTTTAAAACAAGTTTTGTGCAGAGGCAGAGGTGAATACGAGCAGCGCGGAGATCCTCGTCCTCAACATTTACTCTGCAAGCGTTATAGAACTTGTGGAAAAGCGTTGCAAGTTCAAGAAGATAACGCGTAATCCTTGCTGGGTCATATGCTTTTGCTGCAGCAATAATCTCATCCTCAAGACTTCCGAGGTGACGAATAAGCTCACGTTCTTCAGGAGCAACAAGTTTTTCAAGTTGTGCACCTGTTGCAGGACCTACAGTGACATTCTCCTCCTCAAGTTTACGAAGAATACTGCAGATACGTGCATGTGCATACTGGCAGTAGTAAACAGGGTTCTGAGAATCCTGCTGAACTGCAAGACCTAAATCGAATTCCATCTGAGAACCTGCTTCACGGAGGTTGAAAATGAAACGTACTGCATCAATTGGGATTTCATCGAGAAGGTCGGTGAGAGTGATTGCCTTACCAGTACGCTTACTCATTCTAACAACTTCGCCATTGTCCATAAGCTTTACGAGCTGCATAAGAACAACATCAAGTTTCTCTGCACCGAGACCCAGTGCCTCAAGTGCACCCTTCATACGAGCTACGTGACCATGGTGATCAGCGCCCCATACATCGATGTTAGTCTCAAATCCTCGTTTGATTTTATTTCTATGATATGCGATATCCGCAGCAAAATATGTTGGGTTGCCATTTGCACGGATAAGGACGTCATCCTTAAGATCAAGCTTCTCAATATCGGCATCAGACTTGCCCTGAGCTTTGAGCATCGCTGTCTGAACTTCAATATTCTTATACCAGAGAGCTCCATCTTTTTCATATGTGTATCCACGCTTTGTGAGCTCATCAATAGTTGCTTTAACGTCGCCGTTATTATGAAGTGTGCTCTCATGGAACCAAGTGTCATAGTTGATTCTGTACTTTTCCATCGCAGCTTTCATGTTTGCAATATTCTTTGGGAGTGCAAACTCTACAAGTGCTGCACGGCGATCAGCCTCATCTCTCTGAAGGAAAGAGTCACCGTTAATCTCAGCGAATTCCTCTGCAAGAATTCTAATATCATCACCGTGATAACTATCCTCAGGAAGTTCAATATCAACACCATAATGTTGCTGATAACGAATATCAAGGGACAAAGCAAACTTATCTATCTGGTTACCCGCATCGTTGATATAGAATTCACGCTCAACGTAGTAACCCGCATAATCAAGAACAGCTGCGAGACAGTCTCCGAGTGCGCCACCACGGGCATTACCCATATGCATTGGACCAGTTGGGTTTGCAGATACAAATTCAACTAAAACCTTTTTACCTTGGCCAAAATCTGAGCGGCCATAGTTGTCACCGCACTCATCAACGTCGAGCAAAACATCAGCATAGTACTTATCTGAAAGGAAGAAATTCATAAAACCAGGTCCTGCAACTTCAACCTTTGAGAAGTATGTGTCATCAAGATTAATATTTGAAACAATCTCCTCTGCAAGTGCACGAGGATTCATTGAAAATGTCTTCGCATTTACCATAGCAGCATTAGCGGAGAAATCGCCGTTTGCGCGGTCTGCAGGAACCTCAACTTTGAATTCCTTAAGGCCGTCTTTTGCGGCATTGATTACTGCAACAAGTTGATCCCTTGCAGCATTTACAACTTTTGACATTACTCTTTCTCCTTCTGCTTAACTTCTTTAACTGTTACTTCAAGTTCATTGTCGGAAACCTCTCCGCCACCAATATCGAGCGAATAAGCAAACTTTAAGTTTCCACCGTCTTCATTCATCTTAGAATCAATCTTTTTAGCATAGACACCCATTTGGAGTCTTCCATAAGGGGTATCATATGCACAATTGTGACGTTTACCCTTCTCAAGGACAATGTCCAAGCCGTAAGAGCCACCACGTGAAAGACGCACGGAAGAATTTGGCTCAATAACAAAAATCTTTGTCGTTGTACCAGCGAAATCGCCCTCATGCTCATCGAACCTAATTGTATAGCCATTCTTTGCTATATTCAGGTCACCGAAAAGCTGAGTCGTGCTCTCTGATACTTCACCAGCAACCGTGTGTCTATCTTTAATTGTTATTTTGTACTGTTCGTTTAAGTTTTCAGCTTGGTTCAAAACTTAACCCCACTTCTCTTCTGCAAGTGTAATAAGTCTATCGCAAAGTTCACTGTAACTGATACCTGCAGCTTCAATCATCTTAGGATACATGCTGATATTTGTGAATCCTGGAATTGTATTTATCTCATTGAAAAGAACTCTTCCGTCAGCCTTTGTAACGAAGAAGTCAACACGTGAAAAACCACTACATCCAAGTGCATTAAATGTCTTAACAGCCTGCTTTGCAACAGCATCTCTTGCTTCCTCAGAAACAAGTGCTGGAATATTCAAAATGCTTGCAGCATTTGAATATTTTGCGTCGTAGTCATAGAACTCATTTGCAGGAGTAATTTGTCCTACGACGCCAGTAATGAGCTCGTCATTACCCAGCACTGCACACTCAACCTCATATCCATCAATGAATTCCTCAAAGAGAATACGGGTATCGTGAAGAAGCGCAAGCTTTAAAGCTGCCTCAAGTTCCTCTGCATTATGTGCTTTTGAGATACCAACAGATGAGCCGGCATTTGCAGGCTTAACAAAAATTGGATATCCAAGTTTATCAGCAATACTAGAGAGAGTTTTAACACCCTTCTCATATTCATATTTTGTGATATAGTCCCACTTTGCCTGTGCAATACCGTTCTGATCTGCAACTGTGTTGGTCAAAATTTTATCCATTGATATAGCAGATGAAGTCATATCACAGCCAACGTATGGAATACCTGCGAGCTGGAACAATCCCTGGATAGTTCCATCCTCACCGTTCTTACCATGAAGTACTGGAAAAGCAACGTCAATTCTAACGTCCTCCACACCAGTCTCGCGAACTATTATAATACCATGAACTCCGTGGTCAGGGGATACTGTAGCTTTAGAAAGCTTTCCTGCCTCGAGCCATTTGTCCTCTGGCAATGCATCAACAGGACCCTCATAGAGATACCACTTACCATCCTTGGTAATGCCAATCATATAAATGTTGTATTTCTCTGGATTAATGTTTTTAATTACAGATGCAGCAGATACTACTGAAACATCATGCTCACTTGAACAACCGCCAAATAAAACTAAAACATTTTTCATTAGGATACACCCCAAAATTCTTGCATTAGTAAAGTATATATTAACACAGTAGTCTTTATACTTCAATTA
>R26__coassemble_175_pt1 | contig 43885 bp, 43 predicted proteins | sample R26__metabat2_low_PE_056 | metagenome-assembled genome bin R26 | reverse complement strand
CATTTATTCATGGTAGTGTATAATTATGCCATCCCGAAAAACAAAACATAATTCAAACGGAGGATATTATCATGAAAAAATTAATCGCACTTGCACTTGCTCTTGTTATGGTGCTTGCATTCGCAGCTTGCACAAAGGCTCCTACAGAAGACTCAGGTAAGAAACAGATTGTTATGGGTACAAACGCAGCTTTCCCACCATATGAGTTCGTAAACGATGACGGTTCATTCGGCGGTATCGACGTTGACATCGCTAAGGCTATCGCTGATAAGCTTGGTTATGAACTCGTAGTTAAGGATATGGAATTTGATTCTCTTATCGCTGCTGTTGACGGTGGCTCAATCGACTTCGCTATGGCTGGTATGACAGTAACTGATGAGCGTAAAGAGAGCGTTAACTTCTCTGAGACATACGCTAAGGGTGTTCAGGTAATCATCGTTCCTGATGGTTCTGACATTAAGACAGTTGATGATCTTGATGGCAAGACAATCGGTGTTCAGGCTGGTACAACAGGTGACATCTATTGCACAGATGACTATGGCCAGGAAAACGTTAAGCAGTATAAGACAGGCGCTGAGGCAGTTGCAGCTCTTCAGAACGGCCAGGTTGATTGCGTCGTAATCGACAACGAACCAGCTAAGAATTATGTAGCAGCTAACGAAGGTCTCTCAATCCTTGACACATCTTATGCTGATGAGGATTATGCAGCAGCTATTGCTAAGACAAACGATGCTTTCCTTGCTGAGTACAACAAGGCTCTTGCAGAACTTCAGGCTGACGGTACAATCGACAAGATCGTTGAGAAGTACATCAGCAGCAAATAATTGTTGAGTAATTAATATTTTGAGATGAGGAGCAGTAGAGATACTGCCCCTTGTTTCGTGTTTAGAGAGAAGATTTTATGAATTTTGTTTCATTTTCAAACTGGATAACGACCGCTCCAGCATGGATAGTGTCGCTTCCTGAAGGCTTACAGAATTTCATGTATCAGTTATTCCAGACTTTTGTCTTTGCTGATCGTTGGAAACTTCTTGTAAGTGGTTTAAAAATCACATTTATAGTAACGCTCGGTGCACTTGCTATCGGTATTGTAATAGGCCTAATTATTGCTATTACACGTACACTTTATAGCAACTATGTTGTTACTAAACCACCTTTTATTCTTAAGATATTGAACGCTATCGCAAATGTTTATCTTACAGTAATTCGTGGCACACCAATGATGGTTCAGCTCCTTATCATGGGCTTTGTAATTTTTGTTCCAAAGACTGATACAGGAACTATTGTCTGCGGTATTGTAACTCTTGGTATCAACTCTGGTGCATATGTTGCTGAGATTGTTCGTTCAGGTCTTATGTCTATTCCTAAGGGACAGACAGAGGCCGGCCGTAGCCTTGGCTTTAACTATATTCAGACAATGTGGTATATCGTTATTCCACAGGCCATCAAGAATATTCTTCCTGCACTTGGCAATGAGATGATTACACTTTTAAAGGACACATCTCTTGTTTCTGTAATTGCTCTTCGTGACGTTACAAAGCAGGCTCAGAATATCCAGAGCTTAACTTATAACGCTTTGGTACCTTATCTTAGTCTTGCGGTAATCTATCTTGTAATCGTTATTATCCTTACTAGATTGCTAGCATTGTTAGAAAAGAGGTTGAGACGTAGTGAACACTGAGAAAAAAGATGCAGTAATTAGAGTCGAAAACCTTGAGAAACACTTTGGAGATAATAAGGTACTTAGAGGTATTACAACTGAGATTGATAGAGGCGAAGTTGTTGTAATTATCGGTGCTTCAGGTTCTGGTAAATCTACATTCCTTCGTTGCCTCAACTGCCTTGAAGATCCAACAGGTGGTAGCATTTATTTCGACGGCGTTGATATTGCTGATGTATCAGTTGATATCAATATTCATAGACAAAAGATGGGAATGGTTTTCCAACAGTTTAACCTCTTTCCACATAAGACTGTTCTTGAAAATATGACACTTGCTCCAACAAAGCTTAAGGGTATGAGCAAAGAGGAAGCAGACGCACTTGCGATGAAACTTCTTGATAGAGTTGGTCTTGCAGACAGAGCAGATTCATATCCTTCACAGCTCTCAGGTGGACAGCAGCAGCGTGTAGCTATTGTTCGTGCACTTGCAATGGAGCCCGATGTCATGCTCTTTGATGAGCCTACTTCAGCACTTGATCCTGAGATGGTTGGTGAAGTTCTCGATGTTATGAAATCCCTTGCTGATGAGGGTATGACAATGGTTATTGTTACTCATGAGATGGGATTCGCACGAGAGGTTGCTGATAGAGTTCTCTTTGTTGCTGATGGTATTATTGAAGAGGAGGCAGCTCCTGCCATTCTCTTTGATTCACCAAAATCAGAGAAACTTCAGAACTTCCTATCTAAAGTGCTTTAAAATCAAATATGTGAAAAACATACAAAACCGCAAGAATTTTCTTGCGGTTTTATGTTTATTGTGATAAAGTGTAGATGTATCTTTATAATTATACATATTATTAATAGGGGGAAATCCTATATGACTCTTGCAGAACTCTTAAAAATAGCAGAAGATAATAAGGCTTCTGACGTACATATTACTGTTGGTGTTCCACCACTAATGCGTGTACATGGCTCTATGATGCCAATCCCTAACGAACCTCGTCTTATGGCTGAGGACGTTGAGGCTCTTGTAAAGGGTATCATGGGTGAATTCCAGAAGAGAGCATTCGCTGAGCGCGGTGAAATCGACTTCTCATTTGGTCTCGCTGGAATGGGCCGTTACCGTGTTAACGTATTCCGTCAGCGTGGTACAACAGCTGCTGTATTCCGTCTCGTAGGTTCTAAGATTCCTAACCCACGTGATCTCGGTGTTCCAGAGCCAGTTATCGACCTCTATCAGTTAAAGTCAGGTCTTGTTCTTGTAACAGGTCCTACAGGTTCTGGTAAGTCAACTACTCTTGCAGCTCTTCTTGGTCTTATCAACGACAACTTGAATGACCATATCATCACTCTTGAGGATCCTATTGAGTATCTTCATAGACATAACAAATCAATCGTTAACCAGAGAGAAATCGGTGTTGATACACGTTCTTATGCTGCAGCTCTTCGTGCAGCTCTTCGTGAGGACCCTGACGTAATCCTCGTAGGTGAGATGCGTGACCTTGAGACTATTTCTACAGCAGTAACAGCAGCAGAAACTGGTCACTTGGTATTTTCAACACTTCATACAATCGGCTGTGCTGAAACAATCGACCGTATTATCGACGTATTCCCAACAGATCAGCAGGATCAGATTCGTGTACAGCTCTCAATGGTACTTGAAGCTGTTGTTTCACAGCGTCTTATTCCTACACTTGACGGCAACGGCCGTGTAGCTGCTTTCGAAGTTATGCTTGCAGACTCAGCTATCCGTAACCTTATCCGTGAAGGTAAGAACTATCAGATTCCTTCAGCTATGCAGTCAGCTAAGAGAAGAGGTAACCAGTCAATGGATGACTGTCTTGCAGACCTCTACACTCAGGGTAGAATTTCTAGAAAGAACGCTCTTCTTTATGCTGCTGACCAGGATGAAATGGCTAAGCGTCTTATGTAGTTAAAACTTATGAGCTCAGCTTGTGTTTTGCAAGCTGGGCTTATTTTTTAGAAGGTTATTTATGATTAAAAGAAGTTCAGGCATTTTGTTGCCAATATTTTCTTTGCCGTCGCCGTACGGCATAGGCACACTGGGCAAGGCCGCCTACGACTTTGTCGACTTCCTTGTCGACGCAGGTCAGTCGTGGTGGCAAATCCTCCCAGTGGGCCCGACTAGCTACGGCGACTCCCCATATCAGAGTTTCTCAACCTTTGCTGGCAACCCATATTTTATTGACCTCGATATGCTTATTAAAGACGGACTCCTTGAGAAGTCTGACGTTAAGAATATTGAGTGGTATGGGCATCCATCATATGTGGACTATGAAAAGATGTGGAATAACAGGTATAACGTTCTTAGAAAAGCTGTTAAAAATAGCAAGGGAAGAGAAGATCCTGAATTTGTCCACTTCTATACCGAGAACAACAGGTGGCTCACAGAGTATTCACTCTACATGGCTGTGAAATCCCACTTTGATAATAAGCCTTGGACTGAGTGGCCTGATGAGGATATTAGACTTCACAGAGAGGAAGCTATAAGAAAGTATTCTGAAATGCTATCTGAAGATATCCTTTTTTATGAGTATCTCCAGTTCTTGTTCTATAAGCAATGGGATAAACTTCGTGCATATGCAAAGGAAAAAGGTATTGGAATCATAGGCGATATTCCAATCTATGTCGCACTCGACTCGGCTGATGTCTGGTCTGACCCAATGCAGTTTAAACTCGATGAGAAAAACCTTCCAAAGGATGTTGCTGGTGTTCCACCTGACTACTTCTCAAAGGATGGTCAACTTTGGGGTAACCCACTTTACGATTGGGACTTTATGCGCTCAGATGGTTTTGGCTGGTGGATTAGAAGGATTGAGGGCGCACAGAAGCTCTACGATATAATTCGCATCGACCACTTTAGGGGCTTTGAGTCATACTGGGCAGTTCCATATGGTGAGAAGACAGCGAAAAACGGTCAGTGGATTAAGGGACCTGGAATGGACCTCGTCAATGTCCTTAAGAACTGGTTCTGGAATATTCAGTTTATTGCAGAGGACCTAGGCATCTTAACTGATGATGTTAGAGATCTTCTCAAAGAATCAACTTTCCCAGGCATGAAAGTGCTTGAGTTCGCATTTGATTCTAAGGAACCATCCGATTATCTTCCTTACAACTATGATAAGAACTGTGTCTGCTATGCAGGTACTCACGATAATGACACACTGAAGGGTTGGATAAAATCAGCCAAGAAAGATGACGTCAAGTTCGCGAAGGAGTTCTTAAATGTTCAGGATGATAAGGATCTTATCAGTGAAATCCTAAGAGCGGGTATGGCCTCAACTGCAGACTTATTCGTTGCACAGATTCAGGATTATCTTGAGCTTGGACCAAAAGCACGAATCAACACACCAGGTACTTTAGGTGACAACTGGAAGTGGAGACTTTCACCTGACCAACTCGATAAAAAACTTGCAAAGCGCATCTGTAAAGGTGTAAAACTTTACAATAGATAAAATTTTAGAAGACAGGTTTTTGCCTGTCTTCTTTTTTATTGATTATTTTTCTAAATTGGAATATAATTAATTTGCTATTTTAGAAATAAGAAGGGATAAGCAATGAGAATAAGAGAGCAGCTTCGAGGCGATAAAAATATCTCTGGCGCTAGGATTGAAGCGATAAGAAAAGAACGTGGTATCAAGCAAGTTGATATGATTGAGTCATTAAATCTCCAAGGTGTTGAGATGACAAGTTCAGGTCTCTCAAAGATTGAGGGACAGCACAGGGGAATTAATGACTACGAACTCCTCGCAATCGCAAATACACTCGACGTATCTGTCGACTACCTTCTAGGAAGATAAGGTGACAAAATGAAGGACCTATTTAAACTCTTTATGAGTTTCTTCAGGATCGGCCTTTTCACTATAGGAGGAGGCTATGCTATGCTCCCGCTTATGGAGGCAGAGGCAGTTGACAGAAACTCATGGGTAACAAAAGAAGAGATGCTCGATATCTACACTTTGAGTCAGTGCACTCCAGGTGTTATTGCTGTTAACACGGCAACGTTTATTGGCAGAAAGACAAAAGGCTTCTTTGGTGCCCTCTTTGCAACACTTGGTGTAATTTCTCCAAGCCTTATTATCATATCTCTTATTGCTGCTTTCTTTACCAGCTTTGCCGATAACCCTTATGTCGTGCATGCTTTTGCAGGTATCCGTGTTGCGGTTGCTGCACTTATGGCATGTGTCGTTTTGAAGTTTATTAAATCTGGAATAAAGGCACCCGCACAGGCGGGAATACTTATTGCTGCTTTTATTACGGTGGCGTTTTTGAAGATTTCGCCAGTAATCATAATTTTGGTTTCTGGTCTCTTTGGTTTCTTTGCCCTCAGAGGAAAGGAGGCTGAAGTTGATGAATAAACTCTTACTTATGTGTCTTAATTTCTTTAAGACTGGCCTCCTCGCTGTAGGTGGAGGCCTTGCAACTGTGCCTTTCCTAAAGGAAATTGCGGAGAAGCATCCTGATTGGTACACGGTTGAAGATCTTACGAATATGATTGCGGTAGGTGAATCTACACCTGGCCCAATCGGTATCAACATCGCAACTTATGCTGGCTTCCAAACTGCTGGCGTGATCGGTGGTATACTTGCGACACTCTTTATGGTCGCTCCATCGTTCATCGTCATTATGATTATTTATAAAGCTTGGCAGAAGTTTAAAGATAATGATAAGGTACAGGCAACATTTTTAGGCCTTAGACCTGCAGGTATAGGACTTATATTATCTGTATGCTATACAGTTTTTGTCAGTGCTGTAATTCCAGGTGGAACATTTAATCCATATTTACTTTTAATGTTCCTTGTATTCTTCGCTGCATTGCAGATCCCAAAAATCAAGGATATTCATCCAATCTTTTATATTCTACTTGCTGTGGCTATAGGAATTATATTTAAACTTTAAGGAAATACTATGATTGATTTAGAAGATAAAATTAGACCTGAGCGAGCAATACTGTGCTCTGTTGACACTGGCGAGTTTGACGCCGAGGTGTCGATAGACGAACTTGAGGAGCTCGCTCGTACAGCAGGGGCGGAGGTCGTTGCAAAAGTTGTGCAACCTAGACCTGCGCCTGACACCGCGCTGTTCCTTGGCACGGGTAAGCTTGATGAGATAAAGGATTTTGTCGATTATCCAAATATCGACGTACTTATCTTTGATGATGAGCTTACACCGTCACAACAGCGCAACATTGAAAACTATATGGATAAGAAGGTTATTGATAGAACAACTCTTATCCTGGATATCTTTGCTCAGCGTGCACGCTCAAAAGAGGGCAAACTTCAAGTTGAACTTGCACAACTCCAGTACAGATTACCTCGTCTAGGTGGACAGGGACTTGCTCTCTCAAGACTTGGCGGTGGTATCGGTACAAGAGGTCCTGGTGAGTCGAAACTTGAGTCAGATAGACGTCATATTCGTAGAAGGATTGATGCGATAAAAGTTGAGCTTCGCGAGGTGGAGAAGCGTCGCAATCTTCAGCGCAAGCGCCGTCAAAAGGACGGTGTACAGACGGTTGTTATTGTCGGCTATACGAACGCCGGCAAGTCTACGCTTATGAATCATCTCACACAGGCCGGCGTCCTCGCTGAGAACAAACTCTTTGCGACGCTTGATCCAACAAGCCGAGCACTTACATTGCCTTCGGGAAGAGAGGTAATGCTCATTGACACGGTAGGACTTGTTAGAAGACTTCCTCATAATCTTGTCGAAGCATTTAAGTCAACTCTGGAGGAAGCTGCATCAGCGGATGTTATATTAAATGTATGCGATGCATCTGACCCTTGTGCAGTAGAACATCTCCGTGTCACAAATGACTTGCTCGTAGAACTTGGCGCAGAGGGTAAGCCAATTGTAAATGTAATGAATAAGTGTGATCAGATATATGATCTAAACGATGTTCCAACAATCGGTAATACAGTATATATTTCTGCATTGCGCGGAAATGGAATAGATAAACTTCTCACTGCAATTGAGGAGGCACTTCCAAAGGATAGGAAGCGCTGCACGTATCTCTTCCCATACAACGATTTGAAACCGGCAGCACTTGTTCGAGAGGATGGTAACGTTTTCTCAGAGGAGTATGTTGATGAGGGTCTCAAAATTGATGCTCTCTGTAGCATTATGATTGTAAATAAACTTGAAAAATATGTATTGGAGTAACACTTAATGGTACTTACAAACTATACGGTAAATGCGAGCAATATTAATAAAGACTATACTTTTATTGTCCTTTCGGATTTGCATGACAAACCATATGATGAAGCAATAAAATATGTGAAGTATGTGAAGCCTGACGCGATTTTTGTGGTGGGTGACCTTGTTGACCGACACCTTAAGAAGAGGGATAAATGCATACCTTTCTTAAAAGAATGCGTAGCTCTTGCTCCAACATATTTTTCATATGGTAATCATGAGGTTAAATATCCAGTGATAAGTGAGGAAGAATTCTTGTCCACGGGTATAACAATTCTCGACAACTCTTGGACCATCTTTAGCGATGATATTTTGATAGGTGGACAGACACCAAGTAGAACAGAAATTGAGAAGGATTGGCTCAGGGATTTTGAGGATGCTGATCAGTATAAGATTCTCCTTGATCATCACCCTGAGCACTATGAAAAGTATCTTAAGGATAATCATCCAGAGATAGACCTGATTATTTCAGGACACGCACATGGAGGACAGATAAGACTATTTGGTCACGGTCTGTTCTCACCAGGACAGGGAGTATTCCCAAAATACACTAAGGGTTTCTACGATAAAAGACTTATTGTCGGCGCGGGCCTTGCCAATACTGGCTATTTGATACCTCGTTTATTTAATCCGACAGAAGTGTTGAAGATTGACCTAAAAAAGTGCTATAATTAGCCGACTTGAGGTGATAACTATGAAAGAGTATTATGACAGCAAAATCAATTTATCAATGCTCACAGACTTCTATGAACTCACAATGGCAAATGGTTATTTCCAGTATGGATATAAGGATACCGTTGGCTACTTTGATATGTTCTATAGAAACATTCCTGACCACGGTGGTTTCGTAATCATGTGTGGTGTTGAGCAGGTTGTTGATTATCTCAAAAAATTGAAGTTCACTGATGAGGATATTGAGTATCTTCGTGGTCGTGGATTCTGTGAAGGATTCCTTGACTATCTCAAAAACTTTGACTTCTGTTGCGATGTATGGGCTATTCCAGAGGGTACACCTGTATTCCCTGGCGAACCAATCGTAAAGGTTCGTGGACCAATGATTCAGGCACAGTTTTTAGAGACAATGGTTCTTCTTATTATCAACCATCAGAGCCTTATTGCTACGAAGGCAAACAGAGTTGTTCGTGCTTCTGAGGGACGAGCAGTAATGGAATTTGGCTCACGCCGTGCTCAGTCAGCTCAGGCTGCTATTCTCGGTGCTCGTGCAGCATATATTGGCGGTTGTGTAGGCACAGCTTGCACATTGGACGGCCGCGACTATGATATTCCTGCACTTGGTACAATGGCACATTCTTGGGTTCAGCTTTTTCCATCAGAGTATGAAGCTTTCAGAGCATATGCCGAGGCATATCCTGACTCTTGCACACTCCTTGTTGATACATATAACGTACTTAAATCAGGCGTTCCTAACGCTATCAAAGTATTTAACGAAGTACTTGTACCACAGGGTAAGAGACCTAAGGGTATCCGTATAGACAGTGGTGATATTACATATCTCTCAAAGAAGGCTCGTCAGATGCTTGATGAAGCAGGTTTCGAAGATTGTGGTATCTGCGCATCTAACTCACTTGATGAATATATTATCCGTGACATGCTCCTTCAGGGTGCAAAGGTTGATTCCTTCGGTGTAGGTGAGAGACTTATCACAAGTTCTTCACATCCTGTACTTGATGGCGTTTATAAGCTCGTTGCTATTGAGGACAAGAACGGAACAATTGTTCCTAAGATTAAGATTTCAGAAAACGTTTCCAAGATTACAACTCCTTGCAATAAGGAAGTTTATCGTTTTTATGATAGGGAGACAGGTAAGGCTGAAGCTGATGTGCTCACAGTTTGCGGTGAAGTAATTGATGAGTCAAAGCCATACACACTCTTTGATCCTAACTACACTTGGAAACAGAAGGAAATTACAAACTTTGAGGCAAAGCCTCTTCTTGTAAAGATTTTCGAAAACGGTAAATGTCTCCACGAGGAGAGATCAGCAAAAGAAATTCAGGAATACTGCAAAGCTCAGCTTGATACCCTTTGGGATGAGTGTCTCCGTTTTGAACATCCTCACCAGTACTGGGTAGACTACTCAGAGAAGCTTTGGAACACTAAGTACAATCTTCTTAAGGAGTACAGCTCAAAGAGATGAAGATGTATAGCACAGTAATTTGGGACCTCGATGGTACTCTTCTTTATACGTTGGTCGACCTCATGAACTCGGTCAATTACTCTATGCGAACACTTGGCTACGAGGAACGCAGTCTTGAAGATATTCGTATGTTTGTTGGAAATGGTGTTAAAAAACTCGTAGAGCTTGCAATACCAGACGGCAGGGATAATCCCGATTATAAAAAGGCATATGATCTCTTCTGCGAGTACTACAGCGAACACAATTTAGACAACACTGTACCTTATGATGGCGTTGTTGAAGTTATTGAGGAACTTAGGAGACGTGGAGTTAAGCAGGCGATTGTTTCAAACAAGATTGACTCTGCCGTAAAGAAACTCAATAAAACTTTCTTCGGTGTTGATATTGCTTTGGGAGTCACTGATTCGCTTCCAAGGAAACCTGCTCCAGATATGGTTTGGAAGGCAATGGTTGAGCTTGGGGCTGATATAAGTACAACCGTATATGTTGGTGACTCTGAAGTCGATTTAAAGACTGCAAAGAACTCAAAACTTGATTGTATATCAGTTCTTTGGGGATTTAGAAACTTAGATGAAATATCACCATATGATCCAATGTGTACTGTGGAGAATCCAAAAGATATTTTGAGGTTTATAACAAAATAAAAAAAGAGCTTGGAACTGATGCTCCAAGTTCTTTTTATTTTGCTTAGTGATCGAGATCTAATGCTTTAAATTGAACTTCATTTCCATTGAAGTTTAAGTAGATTATCTCATCATCTTTGTCGTATTCAGCTGTCATATTAATTTTTTCGCCGGCGCCATCTTTAAATGTAATTTTATTACCACTTGTCTTGAATGTGCCATTTGCTAAAGTTTTTGATACGATACCGAGATCAGCAAGAATATAGTCAACAGTGTTTGAGAAGTTATTGCTCTTTGCGGTTGTGAGAAGGAGCTCGTCGATGAGAGCGTCCTCGTCTTCAACACCAGCGTCTTTGATGAGCGCATCAATATCGCTACTCGATTTATTTGCTTCAAAAACCTTTTTATAGAGTTCCTTGTAGGCTGCTACAACTTCAGCTGCATCCTCATCCCCGATTCTCTGGGAGATGGCGAATCCACCGTCTTCATTGAATACAAGTGTGTATGTGCCAGTTGTGCTATCAAGGAAAGAGTAATCGCTCTCTTCTGTGAGAGTTGAACTCTTAAATTTGATTTTGTAGTTTGCATACCAACGGCCTTGAATCTTTTTCTTTGCGCCACAACCTGTGAAGAGTGTGAGCATAAGAACAGCAAGGAGAAGGATTGAAATAATTCTCTTATACATTTTTTGTTGCCTCCATAACAGCTGTTGCAAGCTGGTCTGAACAACTTGTTGGTTTGTATCCACATGTGATGCCGTGGAAGAGGTCGTAGATCTCTTCGGCTGTCTTTCCATCCATTGCAACTGAAATCGCTTTGAGGTTTCCGTTGCAGCCACCGTAGAATTCGATGTTTGAAACAACATGGTTCTCATCCATGTCAAAGTCTATCTGCTTTGAGCATGTTCCCTGAGTTCTGTATGAAAATCTCATTTTATTGCCTCCAAAAGTTCTTCGATCTTGTTTGTCTGTTCCCAAGATACACCTAAATCTTCACGTCCCATATGGCCGAGAGCTGCCACGTTCTCATAGATTGGTTGTCTAAGGTCGAGTGTATCAATGATAGCGGCTGGGCGAAGGTCAAATACCTTTTTAACAGCTCTTACAATTTTTTCGTTAGGAACTGCTTCGGTACCAAATGTCTCAACCATGATTGAAACAGGGCGAGCAACACCGATTGCATAAGAGAGCTGGATTTCGCACTTTCTTGCGAGGCCGGCTGCAACGATGTTCTTTGCAACCCAGCGAGCGGCATAAGTGGCGCTGCGGTCAACCTTTGTTGGGTCCTTACCTGAGAAAGCGCCGCCACCGTGGCGAGCATATCCACCGTAGGTGTCTACAATAATCTTACGGCCTGTGAGACCTGAGTCACCTGCAGGACCACCGATTACGAAACGTCCTGTTGGATTGATATAGAACTTAGTTTTGTCGTCAAGGAGTTCACCTGGAATGATTGGCTCAACAACTTCGTTGATGAGGTCAACTCTAATCTTCTCAAGTTCAACATTGTCGTCGTGCTGAGTTGAGATAACAATTGCCTCAATTCTTACAGGGTTGTTGTCCTCGTCATACTCAACTGTTACTTGTGTCTTACCATCTGGACGAAGGTATGGGAGAGTGCCGTCCTCACGAACTTCCTGAAGTTTCTTTGCAAGCTTATGAGCAAGAGAGATTGGAAGAGGCATGAGTTCAGGTGTCTCGTCACAAGCGAAGCCGAACATAATACCCTGGTCACCGGCACCGTTGAGGTTGTACGCGTCGTCATCACCTTCCTTGATTTCAAGGGAGGCGTCAACGCCCATAGCGATATCTGGAGATTGCTTATCAACATTTACGATGATGTTGCAGTTCTCTCCGTTGAAGTTGTATTCGTCCTTGTCATAACCAATGCTAATGATTGTGTCGCGTGCGATTTTTTCAATGTCAACATTTGCTGTCGTTGTAATCTCACCCATAATCATAACCTGGTTAGTTGTAGCTGTAGTTTCGCATGCAACACGTGAGTTCTTGTCCTGCTTGAGCATTGCATCGAGAATAGCGTCACTAATCTGATCACAGACTTTGTCTGGATGTCCTTTTGTGACAGATTCAGAAGTAAAAAGATGATGCATAGAATCCTCCTAAAATTAATCAAAAAGAGCCCTTCGGCGCAACCGAAGGGCTTTTAAAACCTTATCTTTCGGTATACACCGCAGGATTTAGCACCTTAGCTTTCGCCAGGTTGCTGGACGTCAATGGGCCTGTCCCTTACGTCTCTCTTGATAAGAAAATATTCAAATTACCGTACGTTATTTTATATGTATTACAACTTAAAGTCAATAGTAAATTTGCTCAACTATTGATAGAAACGTAAGTTGACATGTAATTTGAAAAGTGATATATTTATCGCAAGGAACTTATATTGGTATTGTGTAACGGCAATTGGAGCCTATTAACTAACAACCAGTATGGGTTCTATTTTTTTGTTGAAAAATAGCAGGATATGTGATATATTATCGCTAGAACGATAACTTTTTGGTGGGGATAATATGAAGCATATTTTTGAGGACAAGTTTCCTTCTCTTAGACAATTGTCATTGGATACAGGAATCGCATATTCTTCGATTTATAAGATAGCTCACTGCGAGGTGTCACTTGACGAGTGCCAAGTGAGGACTGTCAAGAAGCTTGCGAGCATGTATAACATGACTTTGGAAGAGTTTTATAATAGTTTCAATAATAGGGTAATTAAGCCTGTAGAATATGTGCTTGCGAGAGAAGCGGCGTTAGAAGCATTAGGCCTTTTTGGATTCTTTGGGGGTATAAAGGTGCCTATAGTGTTTGCAGAAAAGCAGATTGCTGGAATGGAAACTATTATTGTAGATGACCTTTCAAAGGTCCCTACTGTTATGACCGATAAGGGAGCTTGTGCATCAATTAATTATACAGTTAATGATTGTATAGACAATTTTAATCAAATTGATAGGGATTCATTTTACCAGTCTTTAAATGATTATTATTGGAGTCATAATGCTTCTTGGTCAGGTTTGATTATTGAGAATAAGGATGCATTTGATCAGTTGGAGGAAGATTGTATTTCTTATGCATAAGAGGACTTGCGAGTAGGATACGTTAATTTGAAAAATGTAAGTAATAAACCTGATTTTGAAGATGTTTATTTGTATATAGAAAAGTTTATAGAGCAATGAAAAATGCACACACTCAGTTGATGAGTGTGTGCATTTGGTTTTGTGGCTTACTTCTTCACAATTGGTGAAATGCGCTTGTAAAGAAGGAATGTTAGGATTCCATTTACTGCAGCTTTTCCAAGGTTGAAAAGAAGGATGAATGGCATCAAATCAAGAACGGCTCCAACAGTTCCCTTGTTGATAGCGCCCATCATAAAGTAAGGTGTAACAACGAGGTTTGCACCAAACATAACTGCTGTCATGGCGATAGTGCCACATGCTATAGCAATGATAGCACCAGACTTTGTCTTTTTGTGCTTGTAAATAAGTGATGCAGTGAGTACGTATACACCAGTTGCAAGTATATGCATTATTATTCCGTAAATACCACTTCCGGCGCTGACTGTTAGGCCTTGAATTATTGATGCGATTATTGTAACTAGAATGCCTGCAACAGGTCCAAAAGCGAAACCTACAATAAGGATAGGGACATCTGCTGGATCATACTCAAGGAAAGTAATAGGAGCCGGCATAGGAATGTGTACGATTGCAACTAATACTACAGAGAGAGCAATCATTACTGCCATTGATGTTAGTTTTCGTGTGTTCGTTTTAGCCAATTCTAAAATCTTCTTTCAATAATTATTTCTTCAAAGTAAAAAGCCCTGTGGGTGTACCACAGGGCTCAATTTAAGACGTAGGGATTTACATCTTCTCTCGTCCAGACTATAACTGTCGGTGCTGGAATTTCACCAGCTCGGCCAAAAGGCTCGCGGACTGTACCGCCGGTGGGGAATTACGCCCCGCCCTGAAGATGTAAAAATTGTATCACTACGAGGTTTTAGTGTCAACCTATAGTTTCTATCATATGGAGACGGACATCGCCTGCGAGATACAGTGAACCACAGACAATTAATGCATCTTTATCAGACACAAGGCTCCTGGCAAGGTCAAAAGCTTTACAGGTGTCGTCGCAAGGGGTGACATCTGAGCAAAATGCCCTTGATTTCTCTGCGAGAGTTTCGGCTTTCATTGCGCGTGGATTGCTTGGAGTTGTAGTAACTATGCGCTTTGCAAGTGGAGCTAGATGCTCGAGTACAGCATCAACTTCCTTGTCCTCCATAACGCCGATAACAAGAGTTTTGTCCTTGTCGCTCACATATTCTTTGAGTGTTTTTGCGAGCGCGTGTGCGCCATCTTCATTATGACCGCCATCAAGTATGATGAGCGGTTCTTTTTGCAATACTTCGACACGCGCTGGAATTCTCGTTCTCTCTACACCAGAAATTATTGCTGAATCTGTGATTTGATATCCCTGTTTTTTAAGGGATTCAATTATGCATAGAGTTACAGATAGATTATCTAGTTGATGAGGACCAATGAGAGGAAGCTTCATTTCAATGTCTTTATATGAAACTACTTGTCCTGTAATGTCCTCGGAGATCTTGGAGATAACTGATGAATCTGCAAGGATGAATTCGTTGTGCTTTTCTTTTGCTGTATCCCTTAATACGGCAAGAGCAGATGTACTGCTTTGAGGTGCAGAAACTGTTGTCCCATCTTCTTTGATTATTCCGGCCTTTTGAGCAGCTATTTCTTCGATTGTATTTCCGAGAACACCCATATGGTCAAAAGAGAGTGAAACTATAGCTGAAACAAGAGGTGTGTCAATTACATTGGTTGAGTCAAGGAGGCCACCGAGGCCAACTTCGAGAACTACAACATCACAGTTTTCTTCTTTGTAGTAGAGAAAGGCAATTGCAGTGATAACTTCAAATTCAGTTGGAGAATTATCTTCAGCATCAAGTTTATCAACGACAGCTTTGACCTGTTCTGTGATTCTGCAGAGAGCATCTTTTTCTATGAACTTGCCATCCAGCATAATCCTCTCTCTAAAGTCTGAGACAAAAGGAGAGGTGAAAAGACCAGTCTTATAACCTGCTGCAGTGAGAATGTTTGCTGTGGTTGTACAGACGGAGCCTTTTCCATTTGTGCCGGCAACGTGTACATATTTTAAACCTTTCTCTGGATGGTCCAATGTAAGAAGTAGGGCATTGATTCGCTGGAAACCAGGTTTTGAGCCAAAGACAGCTCTGCTCTCTATGTAATTGATTGCATCCTCGTATAACATATTAAAACCTCTAACTCATAGTGAATGTGTGAGTATCAATAAATTGCTCTCTTGCTGACATGAACTCTGCTTTGCGCCTTCTACTAATTGGAATTTCGTCCCCATTAGTCATATAGAGCTTGTCGATTGTTTTTGAAACGGATCTTATGTTGGACATGTTAATTACATAGGATCTGTGACACGCGAAGAAGAATTCCTCAGAGAGCTGTGCCGATATTTGAAAAAGTGGAATAGTTGCTGGGATTGTGCCATTTTTCGTGACTATCAATGTCTCTCGATTGATTGAGGCGACATAGATAATCTCGTTCATTGGGAGAGTCAACCTATCAGGACCATTTTTGATAAGGATAACTCTGCTGGATAATTTCTTTTTCCTAAAACTATCTACTGCTTCGTAGACATCTTGGTTTGCGACAGGTGACCTGAGCACACGGTAGGCATCAACTTTAAATGCCTCATATGCTGATTCGATGTCGTCTGTGATTAAGACTATTTCTTCAAAGTGGTCGTGTTCACGGAGAATCTGTGCAGTTTTTAGTGCGCTTCTTTCATCGCTGTCGTCGATAAACAGTATAGCATCAGAGATGTCAGTTTTCAAAAGCAATTTAATGTCTTTGAAAACCTTTATTTCTATGGTGACCATCTTATCGTACATATAACTGGAGACGATCTGTTTTAGTCCGCTTACAACTATTTTGTTTTTGGAAAGAATGTATATTTCAAACATTCCCATATTCCTCCTTAGTATACACACCCCGGCCTTAGACGAAAGGTTAGCAAAGTATAAGAATAAAACACAAATTGCGCAATTATTTGGAACATAATCTCTGCATAGCATACCGTTCGTGCTTAAAATTAAGCATTTCGTAGCCAATTCGAGATTTTTGAAAAAATGCAGTTTAATATAGAAGCAAAACCTAAATGAGCGGAGGTGATGCTTTGGAGGAACTTTATAGGAAGTACTGGAAGATACTTGTTGCCGATGCTGTTAAGAGGCTTAGGAGTGAAAGCTTAGCAGAGGATTGTGCTCAGGAGACGTTTCTTGTGCTATTTGAAAAGATTAAGGATGGATATGTCTTTGAGAGCGAAGCTCAACTAATCTCGTTCCTGTTTAAAACCAACTCGAATAATGCAGATCATATTAGACGTTTCCTCGCTCGTTCCACCAAAGCTACTGACGCATTTATTCATGGAATAGATATTAAGTCACAGGCATATTTTGAGGATTACCTAATTATAAAGGAGGAGATTGATGAATTGGATTCTGCCCTAAAGAACATCCCACTTCATCATGCCCTCGCTACAATTTATCACTACGGTTATGATCTTACTTATCCTGAAATTGCTGGTATTCTTGGCAATACTGGTGACAGCGTTCGCAAGTTTGGAAATCGCGGAATAAAAGAACTAAAAAAAGAGATGACAAAAGATGAGGGGGAATAATAATGTTTTTAAATAATAGTGAAGAGAATAGCAATATGCTTTTCTACTTAGTTGAATCTTTTGAAAATGTTGATAAGTTTACGATTGAAATGCTAAATGCCAATCCGATTCCAGAGGTAATTCGAATTGGAATAAAAGACGATAAATTACTGTTGCCAATTTCAAAACTTGTGCCTCTAGAGGAATACTTGAAAGAAAATGCTGACACGGAAGGCTTAGAAGAAAAACTTAGAGATCAGTACGAACAAACGGTGGAGAAAGTTGAAAACTATATGATTCCAAAAGAGGAGTTGATTTTGAATTTTTTCTATAGTTTTGTTGATCCGGATGAGGATAGCCTTGTTCTTCCAGTTGTTCCAACTGACTTCGCTTTTCTTGAGTCACACTCGGTCTTTGAGTTTTCATCTTGTGTCCACTGTACAATAGAAAATGAAAAGAAAGATGTTCTAAGTGAGAAACCTAAAAAGAAAGAGAAGGTTAAAAAGGTAAAACCAAAGAAGGAGAACAAATTCTTCGAGAAGATAGTCAGTGCACTTGAGTCGAGTGGGAAGGATGATTTATTTGATTTTCCAGTTGATGGCGCCTTGCCGGAAGGCGTACATGTTATAGTTGTACGAAGCACAGGTGCGGAGTACCCACTGATGTTTGGGCCTGATTTGGTTGGCAGGGATGAGAATAAGTGTAGTATCGCTTTCCCAGGTAATGGTGCCATGGAGGCGGAGCATTGTAGTATCACTCTTGCCCGTGGAAAGTACTACCTTGCAGACCTTAATTCTGGGTCTGGTACACTCCTAAACGGAGTGAAAATCGAGCCGGGCAAGACATATGAATTAAGCTCCGCTGACCTCATAACTGTGGCGGGTGAGGAACTGGTATTTTCAAAGCGAATATAGGTGAAATTAGCACTCCGAAAAAGAGTGCTAATTTTTTCGAAAAACTTGTTGACAATGGGGTTTATTGGTGCTAAATTATATATGCAATTAGCACTCAAATGTTGCGAGTGCTAAAATTTGACACTCGGGTGGTGAATGAATGCTTCCACCAAGGCGACAGAAAATACTTGCTGCCATTGTTGAACAGTACATTGAGACTGGCGAACCAGTCGGTTCAAAGACTCTTATGAATCTCCCGGGATTTGATGTCTCGTCAGCAACGATTAGAAACGAGATGGCAGAGCTCACGGCTTTGGGCTTTATCACACAGCCTCATACTTCGGCAGGACGTGTGCCAACTCAGTACGGCTACCGCTACTATGTTGACAACCTCATGCAACCAGCTGAACTCGAAGAGAACGAGCGTAGGCGAATAGAGGCAGGCGTTGATTACAGATCAGGTGATCCTGAACAGCTCCTTGCAACAGCCGGTGAAGCACTCGTCGATTTCACTAACTTTGCAGCAATCTCCACTACCCCTGCAGATGAGCACGCATTTATCAAGAATATTGAGATGGTGCCAGTTAGCCCTAAGATGGCTATGATTGTTCTTCTCACCTCAACAGGTATTTTGAAGAGCAAAGCCTGCAGAACTGATGTGCCAATAACAGTTGATCTTCAGGAGACTTTCCAGGAACTTGTTCATCAGAACTTCTTTGGAAGACCTCTGACCGATGTCAACACAGTAATGATTCAAACTCTTGTTGCAAGTCTCGGTGCAAAAGCACTTTCAATGTCACCACTTCTTGTAACAATTGCAGACCTTGTTGAGGCCGCTTCCATTTCGGAAATCAACCTCTCTGGTCAATCAAATCTCCTTGGGTACAAAGAGTACAATGAGACAGCTGGTCAGCTTCTTGATTTCCTTCACAGAGAAGAACCACTTAACATGTTGGTTTCATCCTCTGCTGACACGGACAGCGACATTGAAATTCGAATTGGCTCTGAGAACCGTTACAAGGAACTTGAGAATTCAAGCATGATTATCTCCAAGTACAAGATTGGTGAAAATGCGACAGGTGCGATTGGTATTATCGGTCCAACGCGAATGAATTACTCAAAGCTTATTCCAAGCATCAAATATTTGACCGACATTATTAGTAAGGTATTGTCGGACGTATACGAGGAGGAAACAGACCTTGGCGAAGAAGAAAATTGATATCGAGACTCCTGATGAGGAGATAGATACTCAGGCTGAGGAAAAAGAGCAAGAGACTCCACAAGCCGAGGAAGTAGAACAGACAATAGAAGAAAAGCTCGTAGCTGAACTTGAAGCGCAGAAAGAAGCTTATCTTCGTCTCGCAGCTGAGTACGATAACTTTAGAAAGCGTACAGCAAAAGAAAAGGAAGAATCTTTCACTAGTGCGAAAGCAACAGTATTTGAGGACTTCCTCCCAGTGCTCGACAATTTTGATAGAGCACTCATTGCTGAAGCATCAACAGTTGATGACTTCAAGAAGGGCGTTGAGATGACCTACACACAATTCACTGACGTCTTTAAAAAATTCGGCGTTGAAACATTTGGCGAAGCCGGAGAAAAGTTCGACCCTAACATTCATAATGCAGTAATGCACGTGGATGATGAGTCCTTTGAAGCAAACGTAATCACAGATGTTTTCCAGAAGGGCTATAAAATTAATGATAGAATTCTTAGACCTGCAATGGTAAAAGTTGCAAACTAATTTCGGAGGTATATTTATTATGGCTAAAATCGTAGGTATTGACCTTGGTACAACAAACTCATGTGTAGCAGTTATTGAAGGCGGCGAAGCCGTTGTTATAGCAAACGCAGAAGGTGCAAGAACAACTCCATCAGTTGTTGCTTTTGGTAAAGATGGCGAGCGTATGGTTGGCCAGGTTGCAAAGCGTCAGGCAATCACAAACCCTGACAAGACAGTATCATCAATCAAGCGTCAGATGGGTTCTGACTACAAAGTTAAAATTGATGACAAGAAGTACACACCACAGGAAATCTCAGCTATGATTCTTCAGAAGCTTAAGAGTGATGCCGAAGCTTATCTTGGTGATAAGGTAACTGAGGCTGTTATCACAGTTCCTGCATACTTCACAGACTCACAGCGTCAGGCAACTAAGGATGCTGGTAAGATCGCTGGTCTTGAAGTTAAGAGAATTATCAATGAGCCTACAGCTGCAGCTTTAGCTTATGGTATTGATAAGGAAGATGACCAGAAGGTTATGGTATATGACCTCGGTGGCGGTACATTCGATGTATCTATCATTGAGATGGGCGACGGTGTTCAGGAAGTTCTTGCAACAGCAGGTAACAACCGTCTCGGCGGTGATGACTTCGATCAGAGAATTATCGACTGGCTCGCTGAGGAGTTTAAAAAGGCAGAGGGCATCGACCTCAAGGGCGACAAGATGGCTATGCAGAGACTTAAGGAAGCTGCAGAAAAGGCTAAGATTGAGCTCTCAGGTGTAACAACATCTAACATCTCTCTTCCATTCATCACAGCAGACGCTAACGGCCCTAAGCACCTTGAGACAACGCTCACACGTGCAAGGTTCAACGAACTCACAGCAGACCTCGTTGAGAGCACAATGGGTCCTGTTCGTCAGGCAATGGCTGACTCAGGTCTTAAGACATCTGAGATTGATAAGGTACTCATGGTTGGTGGTTCTTCAAGAATCCCAGCAGTACAGGAAGCAGTTCAGAAGTTCATCGGTAAGGAACCATTCAAGGGTATTAACCCAGATGAGTGCGTAGCTATGGGTGCTGCTCTTCAGGGCGGTGTACTTGGCGGCGACGTTAAGGGTCTCCTTCTTCTCGATGTAACTCCACTTTCACTTGGTATCGAGACACTCGGTGGTGTATCAACAAAGATCATCGATAGAAATACAACTATCCCAACAAAGAAGAGCCAGATCTTCTCAACAGCTGCTGATAACCAGACATCTGTAGAAGTTAACGTTCTTCAGGGTGAGCGTGAATTCGCAAAGGACAACAAGTCAATCGGTCTCTTCCACCTCGATGGTATTCTTCCAGCACGTCGTGGTACTCCACAGATCGAAGTAACATTTGATATCGACGCAAACGGTATTGTTCACGTATCAGCTAAGGACCTTGGCACAGGCAAGGAACAGTCAATCAGCATCACAGCTTCTTCTAACATGTCTAAGGAAGACATCGATAAGGCAGTTCGTGAGGCAGAGCAGTTTGCTGAAGAAGATAAGCAGAGAAAAGAAGAGGTTGACACAAGAAACGGTGCTGACCAGATGGTATTCCAGTGCGAAAAGATTCTCCAGGAAGAGGGCGACAAGTTCGACGACGCTGACAAGAAGGATCTTGAGGATAAGATTGATAGTCTTAAGGAAGCTCTCAAGGGCGAAGACATCAACCTCATCAAGAATAAGCAGGAAGAACTCCAGGCTAAGTTCTATGAGATTTCCGAGAAGCTCTACAAGGCTAACGCTCCTCAGGGTGATCCATCAGCTGCAGGATTTGATCCTTCACAGTTCACAGGTGGCGCAGCTCCTGACGACGGTGCAGCAGACGTTGAATTTACAGACGTTGACTAATTTTAACTAAAACAATTTAGGATAGAATAATGGCTGATAAAAGAGATTACTATGAGGTCCTCGGCGTTGATAAATCAGCATCTGAGGACGAGCTTAAAAAAGCATATCGAAAGAAAGCTAAGCAGTATCACCCGGACTTAAATCCGGGCGACGCTGAGGCTGAGAGAAATTTCAAGGAAGTTAACGAAGCATATGAAGTTTTGTCAGACCCTGACAAGAAGTCACGTTATGACCGCTTCGGTCACGCTGGTGTAGATCCTAATGGATTCGGTGGTGGCGGAGCAGGATTTGACGGCTTCGGTGACCTCGGTGATATCTTCTCAAGCATCTTTGGCGGCGGCTTCGGCGGTGGCGGCTTTGGTGGCTTCGGTGGCTTTGGCGGTGGCCAAAGTCGTAATCCTAACGCACCTCGCCGCGGCTCAAACATCGAAGCCCGCGTAAACTTGACTTTCGAAGAAGCAGCAAAGGGTTGTCACAAGACAATTGACTTCCTTAGAATCGAGACTTGCGACGTATGTCATGGCTCTGGATGTAAGGAGGGTACAAAGCCTGAGACTTGCTCGGAGTGTCATGGCTCTGGTCAGGTTACCACTCAGTCAAGAACACCTTTTGGTGTGTTCCAGTCCACAAAACCTTGTCCAAAGTGTAATGGTAAGGGTAAGACTGTTAAGGACCCATGCCCACGTTGTAAGGGCGTTGGTATGATTAGACGTTCAGTAAAACTTGACGTTGATGTACCAGCTGGTATTGATATGGGCAATGCTTTCACTATCCGTGGTCAAGGTAACTACGGTGCAAACGGCGGCCCACAGGGTGACGTATATGTTATCCCTAACATCAAGCCACACCCAATCTTTGAACGTGACGGATATGATGTTTATTGCAATATAACAGTCACATATTCTATGGCTGTTCTCGGCGCAGAGATTTATGTACCAACACTCGATGGTAAGGTTAAGTACAACATGCCTGCAGGCACACAGTCTGGCACACGCTTCAGACTCCGTGATCGCGGTATTGTAAATGTAAACAACCCGGCCCTTCGTGGTGACCAGTATGTAACAGTAATTGTTGATGTACCTAAAAAGGTAACTGATCATCAGAAGGAACTTCTTCAGCAGTTCGATGAGGAATACATCGATAAGCCAAAGAATGATGCAACGGGTTACTCAGAATCAGCCAATAAGAAAAAGACAATCTTTGAAAAGATGAAGGATGTCTTTGACGACTAAATAATAAAGGGAGTGCAATGCGCTCCCTTTTTTGTTATAATACGTATGTTAATTATGATTTTCTAGGAGGTCTACTATGACCATTCTCTGTACTGGTGGCGCAGGTTATATCGGTAGCCACACTTGTGTGGAACTTTTGAATGAGGGCTATGACGTTGTAGTTCTTGATAATCTCTCAAATTCCTCGGAGGAATCTCTCCGCCGTGTTGAGAAGATTACTGGAAAGACAGTTAAGTTCTACAAGGCTGACATCCTTGATGTCACAGCACTTAATAGAGTTTTTGATGCTGAGAAAATTGACGCTGTAATCCATTTTGCTGGACTTAAGGCTGTAGGTGAATCAGTTGAGAAGCCACTTCTTTATTATCAGAATAATATTGCAGGTACTATAAATCTCTGTAACGTGATGAGAGCACACGGTGTAAAGAACATTATCTTCTCTTCATCTGCAACTGTTTATGGTGACCCTGCTTTTATACCAATCACAGAGGACTGTCCAAAAGGTAGTCCTACAAACCCTTATGGTTGGACAAAGTCGATGCTTGAACAGATCTTGATTGATATTCACACATCTGACCCAGAGTGGAACGTAGTACTTCTCCGTTACTTCAATCCAATCGGTGCGCATGAGAGTGGACTTATAGGTGAGGACCCTAAGGGTATTCCAAACAACCTTGTTCCATATATCGCACAGGTTGCAGTTGGTAAGCGTGAGGCACTCGGTGTCTTTGGCAACGACTATGACACACCTGATGGAACCGGTGTACGTGATTATATCCACGTTGTTGATCTTGCAAAGGGCCATGTTAAAGCACTTAAAAAACTTGAACCAGGTTCAGGAGTAAACATCTATAATCTCGGTACAGGTAATGGCTCAAGTGTACTTGAAGTTCTCCACGCATATGAAAAAGCTTGTGGTAAAGAACTAGCTTATGAGATTAAGCCTCGTCGTGCCGGTGATATCGCAACTTGCTACTGCAAGGCTGATAAGGCAAAGACAGAACTCGGCTGGGTTGCCGAGAAGACAATTGCTGACATGTGTGCAGATTCATGGCGCTGGCAGTCAAACAACCCAGACGGCTACAACAAATAAGAAGGTAAACTATGAATTTTACTGCAGATTTACATGCTCATATTGCGCTCCCTGAGAAGGAGCCTTCAGATGAGCAGATAAAGGCAAAACTTAACGCATATAAAGAAACTGGTGTCACATATCTTCGAGACGGTGGCGACAACTGTGGTGCCTCTCTAAAGGCAAAGAAGTTTGCTGAGGAGTTGGGCCTTGATTATGTAACTCCAGGTTTTGCAATTTACAAAGAAGACCACTATGGCTCATTCCTCGGAAAGAGCTTCAAGACTTTTGATGAGTACAAGGCCCTTGTCGATGAGGCGGAAAAAGAAGGCGCTGATTTTATTAAGCTCATGCTCTCCGGTATCGTCGACTTTGATGAGTATGGTGTAATCAAAGATGGCAAGTATCAATACAAGGTTATTGATGTTGAAGAGATAACTGTTCCTGAGATCTCATGTGATGATGATGACGATGACCATGATCACCATGAACATCCATCAGCAGAGGACGGAAGTCACAACTTTGTTGCAACAGTATACAAAAAGGACGAATCAATCTTTGAACAAGAAGAACTTAATGAGATGGTAGAATATGCTCATTCTAAAGGCTTTTCGGTGATGGCTCACGCAAATGGTGCTGCGAATATTAAGGCGGCGCTACTTAGCGGTGTCGATTCGCTTGAGCATGGCTACTATATCGACGAGGAATGTGCTAGCATGCTCGCGGAATCCGACACTGTTTGGGTTCCAACAGTAGCGCCTGTCGCTGCACTTGTCGGTAATGACGACTACAACCAAGAGGTTCTCAAAAAGGTCATCGCCGACCACATAAAGATGATTAACAGAGTCTGGTATCTCGGTGGTATGATTGGCCTCGGCACAGATGCCGGTTCTGTTGGAACGGAGCATGTGAAGGCAATTGATTCAGAGTACAATTTCCTTAAGGCAGCAATCAACGACCAGGAATTTGATGTTCATCTTGAGACTACACTTGCACAGGTGCAGTGGAAGTTTAAGAAATAAAAAAAGGACCCCGCCGATTTGGCGGGGTTTGCTTTTATTAGTCACACTGATGAGCAAAGTAGAAGCATGTGTAAACACCGTGCTTGATTGATGGGGCAACTGCGATACAGAACTGGCTCTTAGCACCTGGCATGTTCACTTTGAGAATAGCCTTTTCTGGTGTGAGCTTGTCAATCCAATTTGCATAGTCCTTGATGAAGGAAATCTTGTGGGTGAATGGCTCGTGTGAACCACGCATCTTCTTATATCCGTCAGCCTTAACATCGTCATAGTAAGCGCGAGCTGTGTCTGCATAATCATGAAGATTGCACTCTGGATTTGTCCACATCCAAGTACCCATGTTGCAGGCATCACCCATCATGATGTAATGCTCTTCCTTGTTGAGAAGAGTTATAGAACCTGGAGTATGTCCAGGGAAATCTTTTACGATAAATTTCTTGTTTCCAAGATCCAATTCATCGCCATCTTTGAGAGGGATGTACTTTGTTTTGCCTTTCTTTGTTACAAGCAACTTGTTGATGATTGGCATTGCAAGTCGGAGCTTTGGATTCTTCTTGTAGAGTGCAGAAGAAATATCATCCACAAGTTTGAAGTAAACGTCATTCTTTGTGAATGTAGGGAGGTCCTTCTCACCAATGTAAATCTCCTTAAACTTGTGATTGCCATTTGAGTGGTCAGGATGGAAGTGTGAATTAACTACGATATAATCTCTGTTGCCAATGAGCTTCTCAGCCTGCTTCTTGATGTTGAAGATACCCATGCCTGTGTCGAGGAGTAACACTTTGCCTTTGCCTTCGATAAGGAAAGATGTTACCATCATCTCATTTAAACCACGAACATCTTTAAATATCTTTTGAATTTGATATATGCTCATAATAAATCTCCTCTCAAAATTTGCTGGTATTATAGTAGCATGTTTGTTAGAATAAATACAAGGTGATAAATATGAAAATACTTGTAATAAATGGTCCAAATATCAATATGCTTGGGGTTCGCGAACCTGCAATTTACGGCGAGGAGACTTATGATGATCTCTGCAAGCGTATTGAGAAGCACTGCGCTTCAAAAGGGATTACAATTGAGATATATCAATCAAATCATGAGGGTGACCTTGTAGATAAAATCCAAAGTGCTTTTCAAAAGTTTGATGGTATCGTAATAAATGCGGCGGCGTACACTCACACAAGCATTGCTATACTCGACGCGCTCCGTGGTGTGAATATTCCGGCCGTTGAGGTCCATATCTCAAAGACAGATGGGCGCGAGGAGTTCCGCAAGGTATCTTACCTGTCCGCCGCCTGTATTGAAACAATAATAGGTGAGGGCACTCTTGGTTATATCAAAGCTATCGACATCTTAGAGAAAGAGGTGCTGTCATGAAGAGAATAGTATCTATTTTATTGGCAATTTCGTTTGTTTTAGTATTCTTCACAGCATGTGGAGAAAAGGGAGTCCCTGATGAGCCAACGACTGTTAAAGCAACAGAGGCAATCAAGACTGGTGAGGATGAGAATACAACAAAAAAGTCCGAGGAGACGACAGGCACTCCAAGAGATGACGAAATTACAGGTGTATATATCGCTTGTGACCAGGATGATTGGGGCTTTTCAGAGAATCAGATGAACCAGATTGAGTTTAAGAACGGAAAAGCTTATGTTCAGATGAATCTCTTTGAGGGAGTAATCGAAGTTGAGACTGATTATGAGTGCAATAAGATGGAATGCAGTATCATTCTCGGCGAAGGTAAAAACAACGACAGTGTAGTGTTTAAAGCTGGAGTAAAACTCTTCCCAGACGAATATTGGGAGAATATGGAAATCCATGGTATGGAAGAGGCTTTCTGTGCACAGGGATTTAATTGTCCTCAGTTCTTTGAAGAAGGAACAATCTTTGAAAAGCTTGTAAAATAAGCAGAAAATAGCCCCGCTCGAAAGAGCGGGGCATTTCTATTTTACTTAATTACTGGAAGCTTTGTGAAGCTATCAACCATATCAAGGAAGTAGTCCTCATAAACCTTGCGGTTCTCAAGGAATCCCATCCATGAGAAGTGGTCCTTATACTCAACAGGCATGTTGTACCATTTACCTGGTACACATACTGTGTTCTCTGTCCATTCCTCTGATGGCTTATCCCATGGGCCGGCTGTGCAAACTGTGTTTACAGGTCCATCAGACTTATACCATTCGTTTGTCATGCTATATTCCTTACGAAGCTTTGGGGTTGTGTACCAACCCATGATAAGCTGAGAAATATGAGCGATAGGGAATGACTTTAAGTCCATTGCCTGGAAAGGTGTGTTGCCGATGCTGTGTGTTCTATTTGCACGACGAGCAAAGTAGTATATCTTATCAGAGATACCGAGGTTCTTGTTAATCTCAGCTGCTACTGGAACACGCATCTCTTCCATAAGGTTATCAAACTCGTTTGCATTGTAGCGACGAACACCGTCAGCCTCTGCTTTTACGCCACGGAGCTGGTGCTTAACACTAGCTGCGTCTAAAGCGGTGATGCCCCAGTGAGCACACTTGAAGTCCCAAGCCTTCATAACGCTTGTCTCACCAAATACTGTTGAGATAACGCCGAGAAGTAACCAGTTTACAAGTGGAGTAACGTGAAGGTCGTGACCTGCGTCTGCAAGTGTTGTACCGTTGTTAGTACCAGAGAGTGTAGTTACTGTGTGAAGAAGGTTTGCATGTCCACCAGCGAAGAGTGGAGAGAGCTCGTTTGCAGGAGTTGCTGCGCGCTCTTCAGCTGAACCTCTGTCCAAGAGATCAGCAAACATGATAACTGTTGGGCCACCAAATGAGTGACCTATGATGTTGATCTTTTCATGATCACCTGGTTTGCCCCAGTCATTGATGTAGCCTTTGTATGTCTTGCCGTAACGAGCATGACCATACTTTTCACTATGAGCTTTACCGTAGTCAACAGTACCACCCATAATCTGAGCATAAAGTTCACAAGAACGGTCCCATGCTGAACTCCATGGTCCTACAGATGGAGTATATGACTCGTAGCCGTTTTCGGTAAGGAAAGCATCCATACCTTTTTTGAGTACGCCACCGAAGTAAGGTGACAATTTGTTAAGGAAGTCCTGATCGCCCCAGCCGAAGAAGCCGTGGATGAGAATGTTAGGATAACCCTTTGACATAATATCTCCTCCTTGAAATTTATTAACCGCTTTGTATTTTATCACAAAAGCTTCGTGAACGGTAGGCATTATTGTAAATATTAAGCAAATATGGTAGAATGTTTTAGTTATTTATTTAGGAAAGGCGACTTTATGAAAGTATCTATAGCGCTTGCAGCGTATAACGGTGAAAAGTACATAGAGGAGCAACTTCGTTCCATCCTTGAGCAGCTTCGTGGCGATGATGAAATCATCGTTTCTGATGACAATCCAAGCGGAGGAACAAGGGCTGTTGTTGAGAGTATGAATGATCCGCGCATTCACTATGTTGAGGGTCCTGGCAAAGGAGTTATTAAGAACTTCGAGAATGCCATCAAGCATACAACTGGTGATGTCGTATTTCTCTCAGATCAAGATGACGTTTGGCTTCCAGGCAAGGTTATTGCTGTTTGTGAGGAATTTAAAAATGGAGCAATGGTTGTTCTTCATGATGCAAAAGTAACTGATGAGAATTTAAATGTTGTTGAGGAGTCTTTCTTCAAATTAAATGGCAGTGCTCCTGGTTTTTGGAAGAACATCAAAAAGAATTCCTATATGGGATGCTGCATGGCTTTTGACGCGACAATGAAGCGCTTTGTTTTACCTTTCCCGAATAACCTTCCAATGCATGATCAGTGGATTGGACTTAAGGCTGAGCAGAACGGAAAAGTGGTTTTCCTTGATACTCCGTATCTTCTCTACAGAAGGAATGATGATAGCCTTACAGGAAACCCTACTTCATTTGCACAAAAACTCAAATGGCGAATAAACATAATGAGGGACACGATTTTATGATTAAAGTATCAGCAAGTATTGTAACTTACAACAACGTCAAGTACATTGAAAAAGCTGTAGGTACTTTACTTGATTCGGTTAAAGATAAGAATATAGATTTTAAAGTCTTTGTGTTTGATAATGGCTCAACTGATGGCACAGTGGAGCTTTTGAATGAGAAATTTGGAGATGACCCGCGTTTTTCATTGCGAGACTCAGGTGAAAACATCGGCTTCGGTAAAGCTCACAATCAGATGTTAAAGATTTTTGAAAATGAATTTAAATCGGATTATCACTGTGTTGTAAATCCCGATGTAGTAATTGAAGATGATATCGTATCAATCATGTCAAATTACTGTGAAGCAAATAAAGATGTGGTACAGCTGTCGCCAAGAATTTGCTTCCCTGACGGTCGTAACCAAATTCTTGGAAAGCGCAAGCCACACATCTGGTACTTGGTTGCTTCGCGTCTCCGCGGTGACGAGCCATCAAAATTGCTCTCCTATTATGCAATGCTCGACGCCGATTATACAAAACCTTTTGAGGTTTGGAACGCAACTGGTTGTTTTATGTTCTTTAGAACAGATACATTCATCAAAATCGGTGGATTTGATGATCGTTATTTCATGTACTTTGAAGATTGCGACATCACAAGGACAATGAACAAGCAGGGTAAAGTTCTTTTCTTCCCAGACGCTATTGTGTATCATGTTTGGGCTCGTGATTCGAAGAGAAACACAAAACTTAAGATTATTCACATTCAGTCAATGTTGAAGTACGACTTGAAATGGAGGACTATATAATGACATTTGCAGTAGTTTTAGCCGGTGGTATTGGTTCCAGAATGGGTAATTCTGAGACACCTAAGCAGTACCTCATGCTCGGCAAGAAGCCAATAATTATTCACACAATTGAGAGATTCTTTGTATGCTCAGACTTTGAGCACGTAATCGTACTCACACCAAAGGCTTGGGTTGCTCATACAGAGAATATGATAAAGAAGTCACTCGGTGATACTGATAAGATTACAGTTATCGAGGGTGGTTCAACTCGTAATGAGACATTAATGAATGCTATCCGTTTCATCGAGGCAAACTATGGCCTTCAAGATGACACAATTATCGTAACTCATGATGCAGTTCGTCCATTTGTTACACATAGAATCATCGAAGAGAATATTACGGCTGCCAAGAAGTACGGTGCATGTGATACTGTAGTTCCTGCAACAGATACAATCGTTGAGTCACAGGACGGCGAGGTTATCTCACAGATTCCTAATCGTGCAACTCTTTTCCAGGGACAAACTCCACAGAGTTTCAATGCTAAGAAGCTTAAGGGCTTATATGAGAGCCTCACAGATGAGGAGAAGGATATTCTCACAGACGCATGTAAGATCTTCGCAATGAAGGGCGAAAAGGTCTACCTTGTTCAGGGCGAAGTTTCAAATATGAAGATTACATATCCATTCGATCTTAAAGTTGCAGCTACAATGCTCGGGGGAGATTTTGAAGAATGATTAACTCTATTTATCAGCTTACGGCACCTCGACTTATAGAGGTTACCTACGGCGAGATTGATCTCTCTGAAGGCGGCGTTCTTGTCCGCCCTTCATATCTCTCAATCTGCCGTGCTGATCAGCGTTACTACCAGGGCGCACGTTCAAAGGAAGTTCTCGCAAAAAAACTTCCTATGGCACTCATCCATGAGTGTATGGCCGAAGTAGTGTATGACACTGAGGGTAACTTCAAACCTGGCGAGCGTGTTATATGTATACCTAATACGCCTACTGAAGATGACGATATAATTGCAGAGAACTATAGACTTTCATCAAAGTTCCGCTCAAGTGGATTTGATGGATTCCTTCAGGACTATGTACTCATGCAACCAGATCGTCTTGTTAGAATCTCAGAGGATGTAAATCCCGATGTTGCATCATTTACAGAGCTCATCTCTGTTTCAATGCATATCATCTCACGTTTTGATAAAATTGCTCACAGCCGCCGAAACTCAATCGGTGTTTGGGGAGACGGAAACCTGGGCTTCATCACAGCTATTCTTCTTTCTAAGCTCTACCCAGACGTAAAGCTTTATGTTTTCGGTATGGACTACGACAAACTCTCACTCTTCACTTTCGCTGATGAGACAATGCACGTAGATGAAATCCCAGATGACTTAAAGCTTGATCATTGTTTTGAGTGCGTTGGTGGTGCCGGTTGTGAGCCTGCTATAAATCAGATGATTGACCATATTAACCCAGAGGGCACAATCGCTCTCTGTGGTGTTTCTGAGAACAACGTTGCCATAAACACACGTATGGTCTTAGAGCTTGGTCTTCGTGTCTTCGGCAGTTCTCGTTCAGGACGTGCAGACTTTGAGAAGACTGTTAAGTTCCTTGAGGACAACCCAACTGAGGCCCATTACCTCGAGACACTCGTTGGCGAAGCTTTTGATGTTAGAACTATTCCTGACATCCACAAGGCTTTTGATGCCGATAAGGCTTTAAGACTCGGTAAGACAGTAATTCACTGGAATAAATAAAATAAGATATAACAAAAAAGGAGGGAAACGATATGAATTTTAAAGATTTAATCTTCATAGTGTATTCCCTCTTTTTTAATTTGGGTGCAAAAGTTGGCGTTAAGAGTAATAGAGCTGCCCTTATCTCAATGCACAATGCCCACTTCAACGATGGCCTCGGCGAGGTTGGAGCTGAATTTAAGTCCCGTGGAAAGTATGACATAGTTAAGGTCGAGCGCACTGATTTAAATGATAAGCTCGGTGCAATTAAATTCTTAACTCTCAATGCTTTTAAGACAGGACGTTCAAAGTTTATTTTCTTGAACGATAACTACTTGGGCCTTGGATACTGTAAGCCAAGCAGTGAGACAAAGATTGTTCAGCTCTGGCATGGCCAGGGTGCGTTTAAGAAGTTTGGCTTCGATATTGATGTCGCACCTGACGTACGTCGTCGTGAACGTGCTGCCAATGAGAAGTTGTCCTACGTCGTAGCCTCCTCAGCGAGCGTAAAAGATATTTACGCCGGCGCTTTCGGCGTGACACCGGACAAGGTCTTAACCCTTGGCAGCCCAAATGCAGATTATTATTTCAGAAAAGTTTCAAAGAACTTTGCAAGGGAACGCCTCTATGAACTCTACCCAGAGCTTGAGGGCAAGAAGGTAATTCTTTATGCTCCAACATTCCGCGAGGATGGAAGTAATGTTTTGAACGTTGATTTTTCAAAGCTTCAGGACGATGACACATATGTCCTCGTACGTCTTCATCCACAGGTTCACAACAATGAATTTGTGAGGAATGCTTTTGATGTCACAGATTATGATAACGTGAATGAGCTCTGCTCAGTTGCCGATTTGCTCATCACTGACTACTCATCAATCTGTATGGATTTTGCACTTCAGGATAAGCCGGTTGTCTATTACGCATATGATCTTGAAAACTACAAGGGTGCTCGCGATTTTTATTTTGACTATGAGACATATGTCGGTGGCCCAGTCGTAAAGACAGAGGAAGAGCTTGTTAAAACGGTTAAGCGTATTCTTAAGGGCAATGAAAACAAGCTTGATACCTTAAAGCTCAATATCAATACTCCAATTGGTATGAACAAGCCGAAGACAAAAGAAATTAAGATTGATTCTAAGGCAAAGAAGTTTAAGGACTTTAACTTTGATAACCTTGATGGCAGGGCTACGGAACGTCTCGTAGATTTCTTGCTAAAATAATTTTGAAAAATTTGTAATGAAATGAAATTAAACCCGTCTTTTAGAGTGAAACCACTTTGAAAGGCGGGTAAATTTTATGAAAAAATTCTTAGCTTTATTGATGGCAACTTTAATTCTCTTTTCCTTTGCTGGCTGTGGCAGCAAAGAAGAAAAAATGAAAATGGCAGATGGTTATACAGGAGTTGCAGAAGTAAATATGTATGCAACTACAGAGTCAAAGGATGAACAACTTGATATGGCGGCTCCAGGAAAAGTAGCTGGAGGCGGTACAACAGGTTCTCTCAAAACAGTTTACACAGGCAATCGTAAAATTGTAAGAAACGCAAATCTCTCGCTCTCAACGGAGAAGTTTAAAGAGACAATAAGTGCAATTGAAAAGGCTGTATCAGGTGTTTCCGGATACATTGCTTCTTCCAATGAAGATAAGTACAGTACCTATACTAATCTCTATTTAACAGTAAGAGTTCCAGCAGAGAAACTCGATGAGTTCCTCGCTGCTATTGATGGCACTGCTACAGTAACTTCTAAGTCAATTTCATCAGATGATATTACAAGTTCTTATGCTGATACAGAGAGCCATCTTGATGCTCTTCGCACAGAGCAGGAGACACTCCTTGGTCTTCTTGAGAAGGCAAACAATCTCTCAGAGATTCTTGAAATTCAAGATAGACTCACAGAGGTACGCTCTAGCATTGAATATTATCAGTCAATGATGAACACTTATAACGATGAACTTGAATACTCAACAGTTACAATGAGCATCACTGAAGTAAAGCATGAGATTGAGACTGGGGAAGGCTTCTGGTCAAGCATGTGGAAGGGTCTTAAGGAATCCTTCTATGATGTAGGAGTTGGAATTGCAAACTTCTTCTCATGGATTATCGTTCATATCCCATATCTCGTAATCTTTGCTGTAATTATTCTTGTTCTCTGTGTTATAATTAAGAAAATTCGTAACAAGAGAAAGAGTAAGAAGGCTCAGAAGGAATTAAAAGATGCAGGACAAACAGATAATTCAGATGTATCTTGATAGGAATGATAAAGCTATATCTGAGACCAAAATTGCATATGGAAGTTATCTTTTGACGATTGCTTATAACATTCTCAGTAGTAATGAGGATGCTGAGGAGGTGGAGAATGACACCTACCTTCATGCGTGGAATGTCATTCCTCCTCAGGTACCATTGAAGCTTAAGATCTTCCTTGCAAAAATTACAAGGAATTTGTCACTCGATATGTATAGAAAAAAGCATGCAGAAAAGCGTGGCGGAGCGGGATGCGATATGCTTCTCTCTGAACTTGAGGAGGTTTTACCTGAACTCGCTGCCGGTGTCGACAATGAGACGCCGGCCGAGGCGCTTGACAGTGCTGAACTTACACGCGCTATCAATGCTTTCCTTTCCGAGCAGGAAAAGCAGCGCCGCGTGATGTTCGTTAAGCGCTACTTCTACGGTGAACCGATCTCTAAAATTGCAACAGAGCTCGGCATTACCGAGTCTAAAGTTGCGACGACGCTTCACCGTATGCGTATGTCCCTTAAGGAATATTTGGAGAAGGAGGAGATTGCTGTATGAGCCGAGAGTTTAAATTACTCGAATCAATGACTGACATTGATGAAAAGTTCATAGAGGAAGCAGATGCAGAAATCGGCGTAGAAACTGTGACTGTTCGTCCTGGCAGAAAACGCTGGATAGCTATTGCCGCATGCATATGCTTACTCGTTGTTGCAATCATTCCAATAATAAATAATATTGCTCCAATGGGTTCTGTAAAGCAAAAAGACTTTACAGATGAGGCCCAAGAATATAAATTGGAATCAAAAGCTGAGGCAGTTGAAGAATCCGCAAATGGTTTGTTTAAAGCTTATAAGGGTTCTACTACAGGTTCTAATACTTCTACTTTAACTGCAAATGTAGACTCCTATGATTTTGATTCAGATAGACCTTGGGTAAAGGTGATTTGGAATAACCCAACTGATGAGGATTTAAAGATTTCTCCAGAGTTTATCATCGTACGTATCGGTGATTATGATAAGATTGAATCCACTATCTATGGCTCAACAAAAGTAGTATTCGAGACGGTTCTATACAATGTACCGGCCGGTGGAACATACACCATCACCTATAATATTGATCGCGGCGTATATGATATCTCGAAGCCTGGTCATTACAGAATCTACTTTGACACTGCTGAGGTACCTGAGGAAATACCAGAAGGTAGATGCTTTGATTTTCAACTTGATTAATGCAAAATGAACAAACGAAGGCTCCCAATTTTGGGAGCCTTTTAATAATATATTATGTTATGATTTAAATGGATGATTTAAATGGAACAATAACTAGCATTTTAGGAGGCAACAATTTGGGAGCTACAACATTACTTGTAGAGAATACGCTCTACGCGATAATTAACGTAACTTGTATCTGCACTCTCTTAGTAATACTCGTTATGGGTTGGCAGTCAGTTGGAAAGGGAAACAGATTTTACATGACAAGATTACTTGTCTGTGAGATGTTGTTTTGCGCTGTCGACTTCCTTTGGGTATTCGTCGAGGGTAATGTAGATACACCAAGGGAAGTTAATGTTCTTTTGAATGCTCTCTATTTCACATTGTCAGGTTTAACATCATATGAGTGGTGGCTCTATGTTGAAATGATGATGGAGACAAAATATGAAAAATATCATAAGAAGCAGAAGTACTTGCTTTCCATTCCTATGATAATTCTTGCGTTGATGTCATTCTCTGCTTTCTTCGGTGACTTCGGTATTTTCTATATCAGCGCAGATAACGTTTATCACAGGGGACCATGCTACTTTGTTCAGCCACTTGTTGCATTTAGCTACCTTATTTATGCATCTATTATTACTGGAAGACGTGCTTTAAGAGAAAAGGTTGAAGCAAGACGTAAGATGTACGGTGCAATGTCACTCTTCGTATTTGCTCCGATTGTTTGCTTTATCATACAGCTCTTTATGCCTGGTACTCCTATGATCTGTGTAGGTTGTACCGTAGGTATCGTATTTGTGTTCTCCGCTCTTACTATCCAAATAAAAAATAATCAAGCTTCTGTTATCTTTACTTTAACGGATGACTATGAAGCAATTATGCTCGTAGATCTTTCGACAGAGAGAATCATCGACTATCGTAATGGATTCCTCACACATGAGATTGAGGACATGTATGGAAGCGTAACATATAACTTCACCGAGCGTATCATGAGATACGTTGAGAACTTTGTCTTTGAGGAAGATAGAAGTAAAATTTATAGAGACTTTTCAGTTCATCACTTGATTCGTGAACTTGAGAGGAAAAAAGAAGTTACTGTAGATATTCGACTCATCACCGAAAACGGTCTTGAGTATTTTAGAATGAAAGCAGTTGCGGATAAGGACTTTGAGATATCACGTCTCTGTGTAATCGGATGTAAAAATGTCGATGACCTTACACGCCGTGAGATTCGGCACAACCTTCTTCTTGAGGAGGCTCGCGCTCAAGCTGATAGCGCAAACAAGGCAAAGAGTACGTTCCTCTTCAATATGTCACATGACATCCGCACACCTCTTAACGCTATCCTCGGATTTACAAATCTTGCTGAAAAAAGGATTGAAACTGATCCAGAACTTGTTAAGGACTACCTAGGAAAAATTGATCTATCTGGCCAACATCTCTTAAGGCTTATTAACGACATCCTTGATATGGCTCGACTTGAGGCCGGTAAGATTACTATTGAGGAACAGCCTTCAACAGTTCACGGCTGTGGACAGGCAATTGATGCTATGGTTAGCCCAATGGCTGCTGACAGAAATATTGCTCTCACAGTTGATTATAAGAACATCAAGCATGAGTATCTCTATGCTGATAGACTTCACCTTGAACAGATTATGCTCAACGTAGTTGGTAATGCAGTTAAGTATACTCGACCAGGTGGTAAGGTTGATGTAGTTGTTAAAGAGACTGAATGTAAGATTCCAGGATTTGGTAACTATGTAGTTACAGTCGAGGATACAGGTATCGGTATGAACCCTGAATTCCTCAAGCATATCTTTAATAGTTTCGAGCGTGAGCGTTCCGCAACAATTTCAGGCGTCGAGGGTGCTGGACTTGGTATGTCAATCACTAAGCGCCTCGTCGATATGATGGGTGGCTCAATTGACATTGAGAGTGAACTCGGTGTTGGTACGAAGGTCACCATGAGATTTAAGATTAAGCTTCGTGATGAAGATTCCGTTAAGGCTGAAACTGCTGAAAAAGTAGTTGATTTCAGCAAGCCAGTATTTGATCTTCGTGACAAGCGAATTCTCCTTGTCGAGGATAATGAACTTAACCGTGAAATAGCTAAGGAACTTCTTTTAGAAGAGGGCATTATTGTTGACTGCGCTGAAGATGGACTTGAGGCTGTAGATAAGATAAAGCTCTCGGATCCTGGCGACTATGACCTTGTTCTTATGGATATTCAGATGCCAAGGCTTGATGGCTATGAGGCAACAAATGTTATCCGTGGACTTCAGCATCCACAGCTCTCAAAGATCCCAATTGTTGCTATGACTGCAAATGCTTTTGAAGAGGATAGGAAGAAGGCATATGAGGTAGGAATGGATGGATTTATTTCAAAACCAATTGATCCAAAACTTCTTATTGCGACTATCACCGATATCATAAAGAAGTAAAAATACTTGACACCTTATAATTTTAGGTGTATAAAATATGCATATTAATTAAAAAGCTTTGACGGAGAGGGCAAGTTGACCTTCACTTTAGAGAGAACCGGTGGTTGGTGTGAACCGGAAGTGGAACCTCTTGTTTGTAGCTCCTGAGCTGGTGGGAAGAAAAAGGCAACTTGAGTAGAACTCACTCGTGTAGGCTACGTTAGTGCATTAGGATTTGTCAGAATCTGAAAGTGGTTGGTTTACCGACAATTTGGGTGGTACCGCGGTAATTGATTTTATCGTCCCAAGAATGCGACGGCATTCTTGGGACGTTATTTTTTTTCTGAGAAGCCGTAGGAAGAGGTATGAAAATATGGCAAACACAAAGGCAGGACTCGATTTAAAAATTCTTGAGATGGCTCTCCGTATTCGCGAACTTCGTGAAATTGAGGGTTACACAGTTGCTTACATGGCTGAGCAGACTGGTGTCTCTGAGGAGGAGTATAAGGCATGTGAAGCTGGTCAGCAGGACTTGAACTTCGCATTCCTTTATCGCTGCGCTCAGACATTCGGTGTCGACGTAACTGATCTTATCGAGGGTGAATCTCCAAACCTTGCGAAACTCGTATTCACAAGAAAGGGCGAGGGACAGAAAATTGAAAAAGCTCACGGCATGACTTACTACAACCTTGCCGCAGCTTTTAAAAACAGAATTTCCGAGCCACTTTATGTTGAGGCAGAGTACACTGCTGAAGCTCTTAAAAAACCAATAGAACTTACAACTCATAAGGGCCAGGAGCTTGATATCGTTCTCTCTGGCGCACTTGAAGTTCAGGTTGGTGACCACGTTGAGGTACTTCACGCTGGTGACTCTTTCTACTACGATTCAAGCACACCTCATGGTATGCGTGCTGTAGAGAATCAAAACTGTGAATTCTACGCTATCGTTCTTAACCCAACTGGTGAGCCAGTTCCAGAACTTAGAGCAATAGAGACAAACGTTGGTGAACAACCAAAGCGTCTTGGTCTTGAACAGAATGCCCGTGTATACAAGAAGTGGGTTAAGGTTGAAAAGAACGAAAATAGAACACCTATTAAGGTTGAATTTAAAAACCCTGAGAACTTCAACTTCGCATTTGATGTAGTTGATGAACTCGCAAAGACAAAGCCAGAAAAGCTTGCAATGCTTCACCTTGACGTTGACAAGAATGAGAGAAGATTCACTTTCAAAGACATGATGGAACTCTCAAACAAAGCTGCAAACTATTTCACTGCTCTTGGAATTAAGCGTCAGGACAAGGTAATGCTTGTTCTTAAGCGTCATTATGAATTCTGGCCAGCAATTCTTGGTCTTCACAAAATCGGTGCTATTGCTATTCCTGCAACAAACCAGCTCAAGGTTCATGACTTTGAATATCGTTTTAATGCTGCTGATGTAAAAGCTATTCTCTGCACAGCAGATGGTGATGTAACAAATCAGGTAGATGAGGCTGCTAAAAACTCCCCATCACTTAAGATAAAACTTTCAGTAAATGGTAAGAAGGACGGCTGGCGTTCATTTGATGACGAGTGGCAGCTCTATAGCAATGAATGGAAGCGCACAAAGGATTCACCTAAGGGTGATGATCCTATGCTCATGTTCTTCACATCGGGTACATCAGGATATCCTAAGATGGCTCTTCATAATTACAAGTATCCTCTTGGTCACTTTATTACTGCTAAGTATTGGCACTGTGTTGACCCTGATGGTCTTCACCTCACAATTTCAGATACAGGTTGGGCTAAATCCCTCTGGGGTAAACTTTATGGTCAGTGGTTTGCAGAGGCAGCAACATTCGTATATGACTTTACAAAGTTTGATGCTGCTGATATTCTTCCACTCTTTGCTCAGTACCATATCACGACATTCTGTGCTCCTCCAACAATGTACAGAATGATGATTAAGGAGGACCTCACTAAGTATGATCTCTCATCTGTTGAGCATGCAACAATCGCAGGTGAGGCATTAAATCCTGAGGTATTCAACCAGCTTAAGAAACTCACAGGTCTTTCAATTATGGAGGGCTTTGGCCAGTCAGAGGGCACACTTATGATTGGTAACCTTGTTGGTGCTCCACACAAGGTTGGTTCAATGGGTAAACCAATACCTATCTACGACGTTCATCTTCTTGATGCCGATGGTAACGAGGTCGAGCCAGGTGAAACTGGTGAGATTTGTGTAAACGTTGCAGATGGCGCTCCTTGTGGTCTCTTCATGTGTTACTATAGAGGTGCTGATAAGACTGCAGAAGTTTGGCACGATGGCTTCTATCACACAGGCGACCTCGCTTGGAAGGATGAGGATGGCTTCTTCTGGTATGTTGGTCGTGCAGATGACGTTATCAAGTCATCTGGTTATCGTATCGGTCCATTCGAGATTGAAAACGTTATCATGGAACTTCCATATGTACTCGAATGTGGTGTATCAGCAGCACCAGATGAGGTTCGTGGACAGGTAGTAAAGGCGTCTATTGTCCTTGTCAAAGGAACTGAGCCTACTGAAGAACTTAAAAAGGAAATCCAGCAATATGTAAAGAAAAAGACTGCTCCTTACAAGTATCCTCGTATAGTTGAATTTAAAGAGGAACTTCCAAAGACTACATCAGGAAAAATTATAAGAGCAAAGCTTTAATAAAAAAATAAGGTGCGAACCATTTTTTGGTCCGCACCATTTTTATTATTCGTAGTGACTTAAAACTTCTAAAGCTTCCTCTTTGTCTTTGGCGAAGACGTCGATGTTTACAACGTATCCCTGAGGGGCGTCGCCATAGAGTTGCATCTCGATGCTGCCTATTGTGCCCATACCATTTGCGCGGATGTATCCGACAAATGGGCGGCCACAGATTTCATACTCAACTTTTTCGAGTATCATATCTTTTTTCTCTGAGTTGATGAAATCAACCCATGACTCGTACTCGTCCTGTGCGTCTTTCTTGTACTCCCAAGAGTAACTAACGAAGGTGCCCACACGGTCCTCGTACCATCCAGAGAATTCAACGTGGCCAGAGGTTTTGGTCTCAAACTCGGTATCGAGTTTGCAGTCCCAATCTTTTGGACAGACAAATTTGATATCTAGAGTCTCGTTGAGATAAACTTGGTTGTCTCCTTGCGTGGAGAGTTTGCCTGGCTTGTAGACCAAGGCTTCCTCAGCCTTGCTGTTGCCACCAAAGTAGAGGCCACAGAAGAGGGCAACTACAAAAATTACTATGGCGGTGACGATAGCTGTGATGATAAGTGTTTTCTTTTGTTTTTGCTTGTCCTCTTCGCTCATTTGAGGAACTTTTGGGGCAAGAAGGTTGACATAGTCATCTGGCACATTTGGGACGCCTTTTTCATAGAGGTTCTGGTAGTAGTCACTAGTAATACCCTCATCGGTTACTTTAAGACCACAGTATGGACAGAAATTGGATTCATCAGGCATCTCAGTTCCACAGAAACTACAGACTTTCACACTTATCACCCCTTTTTAATGTAAATTAAATATGTTATTATAGTAACATATTTTTAACCAATTTGAAATGTTAAAGAGGAATAATATGGCTATTGTAGGAATTGATCTTGGTACAACCAACTCACTCATCTGTGTTTTTAGTAACGGAAAGAGTGAACTTATTCCAAATTCTTTTGGAGAATTCTTGACTCCATCATGTGTCGGAATCGACGATGATGGTGAACAAGTGCTGGTTGGCAAGATTGCCAAGGATAGGCTCATATCTCATCCGGACCTCACAGTTTCCAGTTTCAAGAGATTTATGGGCACCGACAAAAAGTTAGTAGTAGGGGACAAGGTGTTTACAGCGCCTGAGCTTTCTTCTTTCGTTATTCGTCAGCTCAAAGAGGACGCGGAGGCGTACCTCGGCGAGGAAGTAGAGGAAGCGGTTATTTCCGTTCCGGCATACTTTGATGACAACGGTAGAAACGCTACCAAGATGGCTGGCGAGCTTGCTGGCCTCCGCGTGGAACGAATCATCAACGAGCCATCCGCTGCTGCTCTTGCGTACCGCAAGGACGATGATGGGGATGCAACGTTCCTCGTTTGCGACCTCGGTGGTGGTACATTTGATGTTTCCGTTGTTGATGCCTTTGACAACATAATTGAAATTGCTGCTGTTGCAGGCGACAACCACCTCGGTGGTGACGACTGGAACATAGCAATTGCCCAGTACTTCTGCGATGAGAATGGCATCAAGGTTGATGAGCTCAGTTTAGAGACCAAGGCTATCATTTTAAAGCAGGCGGAGATGTGCAAGATTGCACTTAACAATTCCGAGCCAATAATTATGTCCGCCTCTATAGGAGAGGACTCATATATGGCTAGCCTCACAAGTAAGAAACTTGTTGAGATTAGCGCATCACTCTTTAAGCGAATTGAGGAGCCAATTCGCCGTGCACTCCATGACGCGTCTATGACGGTCAATGACATCGACTACGTTGTCATGGTCGGCGGTTCCTCTAAGATGCTCACAGTATCCAAGTACATTGAGCAACTTGTTGGTCGTGAGATGAAGGCAAACATCGACCCTGACAAGGTAGTCGGCATTGGTGCCGGCGTTGTAGCGGGCATTAAGTCCCGTGATGAGGATATCAAAGATACTATCCTCACAGACGTTTGCCCGTTCACACTTGGCACCAACATTATTAACTATGCGAAGCGAGATGATCCTCTTTTCTCTCCAATTATTGAGAGAAACTCGGTTCTTCCAACTTCACATATGGAACGTTACTACACTGTTAGTGACAAACAGGACAAGATGGTCTTTAAAATCTACCAGGGTGAGAATATGTATTGCCGTGACAACACACTCCTTGGTGACATAGAAATTAAGGTACCAAAGAATAAAGCTGGTGAGGAGTGCTGTGACGTACGCTTCACCTATGACATCAACGGTATCTTGGAAGTTGATGTCCAATGTGTCTCAACTGGAGAGACTAAGAATAAGGTCATATTAAATAAAAATATAAAACTCACAGACGAAGAGATAGCCGTAAAACAAAAAGAACTTCAAAAGCTTAAGATTCTCCCAAGAGATGAAGAGGAAAATAAGGCAATCATTGCAAGAGCAGAACGCCTTTACGAGGAAGCATTTGGTGAGTTTAGAGACATCATCGGCATAAACACACAGCGTTTTCTTGAGATTCTTGCAAGCCAGGATTCTAAAAAAATCAGGCGCAACAAGAAACAGTTCGTTGAATTCCTCAATATGGTTGAAAACCAAGAGGCTGGATTTGACGTATTTATGAGAGATTTTGACTTCGATGATGAAGAGGATGAAGATTGATGAATTGTTGGGAAATACTTGGCATCTCGCCTACTGACAATTTAAAAGAAATAAAGCGTGCCTATGCGGCAAAGTCCCGTGAGGTTCACCCAGAGGAACACCCAGAGGAGTTTAAGGCACTCCACGAGGCATATGAAATGGCCCTCGCGCTTGCAAAACGCCAGGCTATTCCAACCGTAGAGCCTGCAAGGGAGGTTGAGCCTCAGGGAGAGGTTGAAGTAGAGGAAGAGGACGACCTCGTAGAGCGGGTAGAGACTGCGACAGTAGAGGAGCAGGGCTATACCGAGACAGATTGGCGTGCTCCACAGAATGTGGACGAAGAGGGATACATCGACTTTGATGGCATTTTCCAAAAGTCTGATATTGAGCACAACCGTGAGGTAGTTCGTTGCTCTAATCTAGTTTTTGAAAAGTTTGCTGAGCTTTTAAGTACTGGAGAAAAATCAGAACTTGCCTGGTCTTCGATTTTCTATACAGAGGAATTCATTTTTGCCGCTGATTCTCCATATTTCCTATCGAGAATTACTGACTTTGTCCGTGAGAACCAGGCACTTCCAAAATGCTTTTATTATGAATTAAACTCACTCTATAGTTTGAGTGCTATTGCTACACGTGAGAGACAGGGTATATTTGAAGAGCTGATTTTCATAATTGCTCAGCGTAATATGCTGGCAACTCAGAATCAGAAGGAATCCTTCTCAAAGGTTAGTACATGGGGATATTCAATACTCGTTATACTTTATGCTATTACTGGATTTGCAACAAGAAATCTTGAAGACGTACCAATATGGATTTATTTATTGTTCCTTGCTTTTATTGTAATTTTTATTGTTGCGAAGATCATAGAGAAATCAAAAGGAAAAAAGACAAAAAGGAATGAAGAGGAAGAACGAATTGAAGAGATTGAAAAGAAACAACGAAAGAGATCTTTCTTAAGTGTTTTTCCTGTACATCATGTTTTGGAGGTAAGATATTACTCGCGTCTTACTTTGATGGCTTGGATGACCCTGTTCTCTTTGGCTTTTTTGCAGGTGATGCTTGAATATGAAGA